>OLNM01000407.1_pt1 | contig 41429 bp, 36 predicted proteins | sample 1672391 | NCBI WGS metagenome assembly OLNM01 (sample SAMEA3136680, study PRJEB25190) | human gut metagenome | reverse complement strand
TACAAAAAGATGCTGCCGCATCTATGATTTATTCAATCATTAATGCGACAGCCCCATAATAGAGCTAAGGAGTGATTATGTTTATGTCTACATAGGATTAGACAAGGAAGGAGCATAATGGGCGAGTTTTTTATTAAGCTGGATAATATTGTTTGGTCAAATCCAATCATTTTTTTAATTTTAGGTTCGGCAGTATTTTTTACGATCATTTTAAAAGGAGTTCAGGTTCGAAATATCAAACATCAGATTCAGTTATTATTCGGAGCAAATGATTCAGATGCAGGAATTTCACCATTTGCAACATTTTGTACGGTTATCGGATATCGTGTTGGTACGGCAAATGTTGCCGGAGTTGCGGTAGCAATCTTAAGTGGTGGACCTGGAGCAGTTTTCTGGATGCTGGTAACATCCATTCTTGATACGGCGATTTCTTATGCAGAATGTTCTCTTGGTCAGTGTTATAAGATCAAACAGGATGGTGAATATCGAGGTGGAGCGTATTATTATATTGAAAGAGGATTAGGGATCAAACCGCTTGCGGTCATATATGCATTGTTAACATTTATCTGTGTCCCAATTCTTACAGTAGCACCTCATGCATTTTCAATTACAAGTGGCTTTAAAAATAGTATCGGAGTATCACAGTATATTACAGGAGCGATCATAGCAGTTTTATTATTCTTTGTAATTTCTGGAGGAATTAAGCGTATTGCAAAGACCGCAGAATTGATCGTACCATTTATGACGATTGGATTTATCTTAATGACCGTCATTGTAATGATCCTAAGGGTTAAGGAAATACCAGAAGCTTTTAGTTTGATCATAAGATGTGCTTTTGGACAACATGCAATGTTTGGAGGATTATTAGGTAGTGCTGTTTTATGGGGAGTAAAACGATCTGTAAATTCCTCAGGAGCAGGTATGGGAGAAGCTGTTCCAGCAGCATCTGCAACTGAGTGTTCTCATCCGGGTGTACAGGGATTGATCAATTCATTATCTGTATATATTGATCTTTTTGTATGTATTTGTACAGCATTAATGATCATCTTAACGGATTGTTTTAATGTTCTGGATCAGACAGGAGCAAATCTTTATATAGGAAAAGGTTCAGCAAATGTGGCAAGTGGATCAGCTGAAGTTGGAATTGCCTGGACACAGGAAGCATTAAATTCTATTTTCCCTGGAAATTTTGGAGGTATCTTATTAGCTTTCTTCTTATTTTTCTTTGCATTTACAACATTACTAAATTATTACTATCAAGGAGAAACAGCAATTGCTTATATGTTATATAAACAATCTCCAAAAACAAGGAAAATAGCAATTTGGGGATTAAGAATTGCAATGCCATTGATCTTTTATTACTTTGCAATTCAATCTGCAGCAACCAGTTTTGCATCGGGAGAAGTAGGTGTTGGATTGATGGTATGGTTTAATGTGATCGTATTATTGATCATGTCACCAACGATCAAGAAGATTTTCGACGATTATATGGCACAAAGAAAAGCAGGAATTGAAAAACCTGTCTTTAATCCTCAGAAATTAGGTATTAAAAATGCAGATCTCTGGATGGAGATCAACGCGGACAAGATTGCTAAGGAGGGAGATAATGAAGTACATACTGGGAATTGACATCGGAACAACAGCGATTAAAGCAGCAGTCATCGGAGAAGATGGTGAGATTTATGGCACAAAAACAAGCGAATATCCATTGACAACACTTCCAAGTGGCGAAGTGGAAGCAGATCTTTCTCTATATGAAGAGGCATTCAAACAATCCATCAAAGAATCTGTTAAAAATGCAAGAGTACCAGTAAAAGATATCAAATGTGTTGGATTTTCATCAACTGCGGAAACCTGCGTGTTTTTGGATGAAAATAATAAACCTTTATGTAAAGTAATTGCATGGATGGATACAAGGGCAACGAAGGAAGCAAAAGAATTAACAGAGCAGTTAGAGAAACAAGATATCATAAAGAAAGTTGGATTTGATGGAATATATGCGATCCATCCGGTAAGTAAGATTCTTGCAGTGAAACATAAAACACCAGAAATCTTTGAAAAGACAAGAATGTTTGCACAGATTAAGGATTACTTTATCTTTAAACTGACAGGAATATACTATACAGATCATTCAACAGCAAGTGATCATGGATTTTTTGATATTACAAATCGCCGTTACTGGAAAGAAATGCTTGCATATACAGGAATCAAAGAAGAATATCTTCCAAAGTTAGAAGAACCAGGAACAGAACTGGGAACGATCAGCGAGAGCGCAGCAAAAGAATTTGGATTAGATCCACAGACAAAGATCAATGTGGGAGCATTTGATCAAGGATGTGGTGCGATCGGTGCAGGTAATATAAAATCAGGAATTGCATCAGAAAGTACAGGGTCAGCACTTGTAACTGTGGCAACGATCGATCAGTTAAATCCAGAGTCAAAAGGAGATGTTCCGACATTGTGTAGTGCGATCGCCGGGAAATACATGTATCAGCCATATTGCACAGGTTCGATCATCATGAAATGGTATCGAGATACATTTTGTGATGAAGAAAAAAGAATAGAGCAGGAAACAGGACTGAATGCATATACCCAGATGGATGAAATGGTAAAAGCAACACCACCAGGAGCAGATGGACTGATCATGCTTCCATATTTTCAAGGATCAGGAATTCCTGAATTAAATGAAAATGCGAAAGGTGTCTACTATGGAATCCATGCGGGACATAATAGAGGTCATTTTATAAGGGCAATCATGGAAGGACTTGCCATTGCGTTAAAAAGGATGTTAGAATGTGAGAAAAAATTAGGAGCAACCATGACAGAGATCCGTTCTCTTGGAGGTGGATCAAAGTCAAAAGCATGGTGTCAGATTAAAGCAGACATTCTGGGAATTCCAGTGAAAGTCATAGACAACAGCGAAAGTACTGCATGTATGGGATGTGCGATCTTAGCAGGAGTGGCAAATGGAATCTGGGATTCTGTAGAAGAAGCAGCTGATCAATTTGTAAAGGTAAAAGAAATATATGAACCAAACAAAGAAAATGAACAAATATACCAACAAGTTTACGAAAAATATGTAGAGATTACCAAGGTATTAAATCCAACTTTTTAACAATAACACTCATATAAAAATAATGATATTTATAGTATGAATTACTCCAATTAACAAAACACAAATAAATCCTAAGATTTGAATTCTGTCATATGTTTCCGATACCACAAAGGCATCAGATTCCTCTGACACTGATGATTTTCTCGTTCTTTAATCCCAATCGTATTAAAAAAGTTTTTCCATAGATCAATAAACGGATCGTCTGTCTGAATGGACAGCCGGTCCATTTCTTCTTTTGAAAGTGTTGTTAAATAATAATCTTGATCTGCAGGATGAACGATAGCAATGAGGCGTTTATCATCAATGATCATCCAGTTTTCAGAAGGCAGACGATCAGAAAAATGTGGTGCAACCAGAGTCAATACATTACTCTTTGGCTCAATATGACTTACCAACACATCTCCAGGCATATTCGCAAATCGGATAAATTCCACATGAAAATGAGCTTCATTCCCAACCTTGCGTTTCAATTCAAACATCCGCATAACCACGGGTTCCTGAAGAAAATCCACAACATGAGCACCGTAATGGAATCCAGCAACAATAAAACGATAAATCGTATCTAATTTATCCTCGGCATCAGACATCGCAGCTTCATAGATCATAATATAAGCCTGATAAGAAATCTTATTTTTGATAGAACGAACGACACTGGCAGTTTTATCAGGGTCGGCATCCACATGCCGATAATCACAGAATAATTCCAGATTCCCAATCGGTTCTGTCTTCAATTTAATATTGGAATGTCCAAGTCTTGATGCCCAGGCTTCATAAATACAAGTCATCATTGCATCAAAATTATCCTCACAAGTAAAAACAGTCACAATAGCCTCCAAAATACAAAAAATAACGAAAATTACATCTGTCCAAACAAAGTCTTCGAAGAATCTTCTACAGTGACTTCAGATTGGAAATTAAAATCATCAAATAAAGAAAGCTGTCGATAGGTCTGCGGATGATCGATCTCCCAGTTCTGTTTTCCATCTTCACCGATCAGCTGGCGGGTAATAAAATCTTCCTCGATCGGTATCCGGTACATCATCTTCCCGCTGCAAGTAATAAAATACTTCGCACGTTTTAGAACAACCCCCATCTTTTTTAAATGTTCAAAATTAAGAGTTCCATGTTTGCGTGCCTTCACAATACGAAACGCAGACTTTGTCCCAATTCCAGGAACACGAAGCAACACATCATAAGAAGCACGATTGATCTCAACTGGATAAATATCAAGGTGACGTAACGCCCAGTCACACTTTGGATCAAGCATCGTATTAAAATTCGGCCGGTCTACAGAAAGTAATTCATCTGCTTTAAATCCATAAAACCGTAGTAGCCAGTCTGCCTGATACAGACGGTGTTCCCGAAGAAGCGGTGGTGCGGTTCCAACAGCAGGTAGATTAGAATCTTCATTCAATGGAACATAGGCAGAATAAAACACACGCTTCAAGTCATACTGCTGATATAATTTCTGCGTTGTCGATAAAAGCTGCAGATCACTCTCACCAGTTGCACCAATGATCATCTGTGTACTTTGACCAGCAGGAACAAAAGGAGTGGGATTCCCATTATTTTGCAAACGTAAAGTATTCTTAAGAGAAGGATCTGCAAGTGTCAACGGGGAAGAACCAGTCTGAATCCGCTGATAAGGATTCTCCTGAAAGATCGTATGCTTCAAATACTTATTACTTCGAGAACGTTCCATAGAGGCATCTTTCCCGATCATCAACCGATGATCCACGATTCCATTCTGAATCTGGCGGATCGGAGCAACAAGTTTCTTTGGATTCTTATGAGGAGCCAGCTTCTTAAGCCCGTCAATCGTAGGAAGTTCCAGATTCACACTCATACGATCGACAAGATATCCCATATTCGTGATCAACTCATCCGAAGCGCCAGGAATCGCTTTCACATGGATATATCCATTAAAATGGTACTTTGTACGAAGCAGATAAATCGCCTGATACATCAATTCCATTGTATAAGTCGGACTCTTCACGATCCCAGAGCTTAAAAACAATCCCTCAATATAATTTCTTCGATAAAATTCCACAACAAGTGTACAGATCTCGTCCGGAGTAAATGTTGTACGAATCCTGTCATTACTTACTCGGTTTAGACAATACTTACAATCATAAATACATTCATTGCTAAGTAAAATCTTAAGCAAAGACACACAGCGCCCGTCCGAAGAAAAACTATGACAGATTCCAGCAGCCTCTGTATTCCCGAGCATTCCTTTCTTGCCACGGCGGGAAGAACCACTGGAAGTACAGGCGACATCGTATTTTGCTGCATCAGCTAAAATCTTCAATTTTTCATTTAAAGATAAATCTTTTGATGAGATTTCCATATCAAACCGCCTTCCTTCGAATATATGTTCTATTTTAACATAAATAAACGTAATTTACAAATTGTATTTTGAACATTGCATACAGATATAAAGCATTAAATAAATTTTACCTATTAACTTTTTACTCCTTCTTGAGAAAAACTGCATGCGGTCAGCATGCAGTTTTTTTCTGTCTCTAAAAAAATAAGTAAAAATATTACTAAATATTATGATTGCTTGCGCGGAGCAGCACAAGAGTTACGGACAATAAGATTGCATGGAAGTGTCAAACGAATCGGAGTTTGATGATTCAGAGAATCCTCTTTTGCCCGAAGTAAAATATAATGAGCCGCATATTCCCCCATAAATTCAGCTGGGGTATGAATTGTTGTCAGAGGCGGGTTTGAAAAACTTGCAACGCTGATATCATCAAAACCAATAATGGATATATCATCTGGAATTTTATAACCATTCTCATATAAAGCACGCATTGCACCAATCGCAAGAGGATCACTGGCAGAGAAAATAGCGGTTGGAAGATCACCGTCAGAGATCATCTGTTTTGTCATGTTATATCCAGATTCAGCAGAATAATCCCCCTCATAAATAAAAGATTCATGGTCAATGGAATGTTCCTGGCAGAAGTTGATGAAGGTATCTTTACGTTCTTCAAAATATACACTGTTATCAGCGAGAACTTCCTTCCCACCAAGATAAGCAATCTTTCGATGACCAAGATCATACAAATAATCTAGTGCTTCAGTAACTGCCTGTTGGAAATCAAGATTGATCGTATCACAATAAATCTTTGGTGTCTTCATATCAACAAAAATAGTGTTGGAATTAAGTTTTTGAAAAGACTTAATCTGAGATTTATTAAATTTACCAATACAAATCAGACCTTGAAGATCCTTGAGTGTGTCAGGATAATTGCAATCGCTCTGGAAAGCACGGACAACGTGGATATTATGATCGGCACAATATTTTTCAATACCGACACGGATTGCCTGATAATAAGGATCTTCCAGTTCCTGAAAGACAGAATACCATTGAAAGATACCGATAGAAATCGATTTTTCAACGGTATTTTTTAGATGCTTTGTATAATTTAATTCCTGGGCAACCTTTAAAACGCGCTGTTTTGTTTCGTCGGTTACACTCAGGGTATCGTCTTGGTTTAAAATTCTTGATACAGTTGCAGCAGAAACAGATGCTTTCTGTGCAATGTCTTTGATTGTTGCCATGGAGATAAAATCCTTTCTCATAAATATTAATCTATCTCATTATAACAGAGAAAAGCACAAAAGTAAATTTAGTAAAATAAAAGTAAAAAATTTAGTAAAAACATATTGACAATTTTACTAAAAAGTTTTACTATACAAGTATCAAAGACAGCCACTAAAAACAGGAGGAAAGAAAAATGAAAACAACTAATGGAAAGGTTCCAGGCAGAGTAAAATATACTTTTGCATTTGGAGCATTGGGAAAAGATTTAATTTATGGAATGATGGCGACATTCGCTATGATCTACTTTACGGATGTGTTGAAAGTATCACCGGGTTTTGTAGGAATCGTTTTCTTCGTAGCAAAACTTTGGGATGCATTTAACGATCTGTTTATGGGAATGGTCGTAGATAACACAAGATCACGGTTTGGAAAATTTGTACCATGGCTAGTGATCGGAACCTTAGTCAATTCCGTTGTGTTTGTCGTATTATTTACAGACTTTAAATTAACAGGAACTTCACTTTGTATATTCGTTGCAGTGATTTATGTATTATGGGGAATGACTTATACGATCATGGATATTCCATACTGGTCTGTAATTCCAAACCTTACATCAGATCCACACGAACGAGAAGTTGTTTCCGTTTTGCCTAGAATTTTCGCAAGTATTGGACAGTCATTAGTCATCGCAGGATTCGGTGTTCAGATCATTGCAGCATTAGGTGGAGGATATATCGGATATCATCGTTTTGCTATGATCATTGCAGGAACATTCATCCTCACAATTGGTGTTGCAGTTTGTAACTTAAAAGTAAAAGAAAACAATGCACCAAGTGAAAAGATTTCTTTCAAGGATGTATTCTCAATCATTAAGAAAAATGATCAGTTACAGTCAGCAGTAGGATTGATTCTTCTATATAATGTAGGAATTCAGTTTATCATGGGTGTTGCAGTTTACTACTTTACATATGTATGTGGAAACGCCAACATGTTATCAGCTTTCATGATCAGCGCATCTATCGCAGAAGTTGTTGGATTGATCATCTTCCCAGAAGTAGCAAAGAAATTATCCAGACATACATCATTTTTACTGGCTTGTATCTTACCGTTTATTGGCTTAGCATTATTATTAGTCGTTGGATTTGTATGCCCACAGAATATCGTATTAACAGCGGTTGCAGGAGTGATCGTAAAGACAGGAACAGGATTAGAACTTGGATGTGCGACAGTATTCTTATCTGATGTTGTTGACTATGGTGAGTACAAACTGGGAACAAGAAATGAATCCGTTGTATTCTCTTTACAGACATTGATCGTAAAATTTACAGCGGCTTTAACATCACTTTTCATTGGATTTGCACTGGAACGTACAGGATACATTCCAAATCCAAACGCAGTACAGTCTGCATTAACATTAAATTCTATCAGATTTTTAATGTGTGCGATTCCAGCAGTGTCCATGCTTGTAGCCTATGTAGTTTATAAAAAAGCATATCATCTGGATGACAGTTTCATGAAGAAAGTTATTCAGACGATCGAAGAAAGGAGAGCAAACCGCAATGTCGAACAGTATTAAAAAATTAGAAGAAGCTTTTAAAGAAGGAAAATATGATCAGTTATTAAAAGATATCTATGTAGATGAGGGTGTTCTTGCATATCAGCAGGAACGCTACATCAAAGCATTAGAATCCTTTAAAGATATTTATGGAGAAAAAGAAGTAGAGATTTACAGTGCACCAGGAAGAAGTGAAGTAGGAGGAAACCATACAGACCATCAGTTTGGAAAAGTTCTTGCAACTTCCATTAACTTGGATGCGATTGCAATTGTTGCAAAAAGAGATGACGATGTGATCGACCTGAAATCAGAAGGATATGAAAGAACCATAGTAAGTCTTAGTTCTTTCGACCCAGCCAAAGCAGAAAAAGGAACATCACAGGCACTGATTCAGGGAGTTGCTTCTAAATTAAAAGAAGAAGGATATAAAATCGGTGGATTTGAAGCCTATGTAACAAGTGATGTATTAAATGGGGCTGGAATGTCATCTTCCGCTGCATTTGAAGTATTGATCGGAAATATTTTATCTGGGTTATATAACGATATGAAGATCGATCCTGTATTTTTGGCGCAGGCCGGACAGTATGCAGAGAATGTATACTTTGGAAAACCATGTGGATTGATGGATCAGATGGCATCTTCCATTGGAGGTCTGATCAATATTGATTTTGAAGATTCTCAAAGTCCAAAGATCAAAAAGGTTGAAGTGGATTTTGAAGAATATGGACACAGCTTATGCATTGTGGATACAAAAGGATCTCATGCAGATTTAACAGATGATTATGCAGCAATTCCATACGAAATGAAGAAAGTTGCCAATTACTTTAATCAGGAAGTATTAAGAGAAGTTGATAAAGATGATTTTTACTTAAATCTTCCAAAGATCAGAGAAATCTTAGGAGATAGAGCAGTTCTTCGTGCAATGCATTTATTTGAGGAAAATAAACGTGTAGATCAACAGGTAAAAGCTTTAGAAGAAGGAGATTTTGATACATTTAAGAAATTGATCAAAGAATCTGGTGATTCATCCTTTAAATATTTACAAAATGTATATTCAAGCCATGACCTGACAAATCAGAGTGTATCGATCGGATTGGCGATCAGTGAAATTTCCTTAGGAGATAAAGGAGTCAGCCGAGTTCATGGCGGAGGATTTGCAGGAACGATTCAGGCATTTGTACCAAATGATATTGTTAATATGTACAAAAAGAACATGGAACATGTATTTGGTGAAGGAGCATGTCATGTCTTAAAAGTACGCCCATACGGAGGAATGAAGGTATTATAAGATGATGAAAGTAAGAATGATAGAACAAAGAGATAACGGAGTCTGCTTATTCGAATTAAAAAATGATGAGATCAAGGTGATCACAAGTAATCTTGGATGTCATGTGTTATCTGTATTTACAAAAGACCGAGAAGGAAACTTTGGAGATGTTGTTCTTGGATTTGAGAATGTGGAAGATTGCTGGCATGGAGATGGAAGTTACATGGGAGCGATCGCCGGACGTGTTGCAAATCGTATCGGAGATGCAAAGTTTGAATTAAATGGAAAAACATACGAATTGGCAGCAAACAATGGAAAGAATTCTCTTCATGGAGGAATTAAAGGATTTAATCAAAAGATATTTAAATATGAATTGTTAGAAGATGGAATCCGTTATATCTATCTCTCACCAGATATGGAAGAGGGGTATCCGGGAAGTCTTTATCTTAAAGTTGTGTACCGCTTATGTGGCAACACATTAAAAATGGAATATGAAGCAATATCAGACAAGGATACGCTGATCAATATCACAAATCATTCTTACTTTAACTTATCTGCTGGAAAAGATAAAATTTATCATCATCAGTTAAAGGTAAAAGCGGATGAGATTGCATGTGTTGATGAAAACTGTCTTGCCAATGGAACATTTTTAAAGATAGAAAACACACCATTTGACTTTAAAAAATTTCATGAGATCGGAGAACGGATTAATGATGATCATGAACAGTTAAAACTTGCCGGAGGTTATGATCATTCTTTCATGGTAAAAGATGAAGAAGAGCAGTTGATTCTATATGACAAAGAAACTGGAAGAAAAATGACGATGACAACAACACTTCCATGCATTCAGGTATACACAGCGAATTTCCTTTCCGGAGGATGTAATGGAAAAGGCGGAAAGCCATATGAAAACAGAGATGGTGTTGCCTTAGAAGCCCAGTTCTTACCAAACTCCATACATATAGAAAAAGAACCAAAGGTAATTTTAAGAAAAGGCGAAGAATACGAAGCAGTAACGACATATCGATTTGAGGTGGAATAAGATGGATTTACAAAAAGATATCAAAAAACTTGTAGCATATGGACTTGATAAAAAACTGATCATGCCAGAAGATGAAATCTATACGATCAATCAATATCTGGAAGTGTTTCGATTAGATGAATATAAAGATCCTGATATTGAAGGAGAAGAAATCATTCTACCAGAGATTTTAGATCGTCTGACAGATGCAGCTTATGACCGTTATATCATCAAAAGTGATGATATCGTGACAAGAGATTTATTTGACACAAAATTAATGGGAATCCTGACACCAAAACCAAGCCAGGTCATCAAAGAATTTCGTACCTATTACGAAGAGAGTCCCAAGAAAGCAACAGAGTTTTTCTATGAATTCAGCCAGGATACCAACTATATCCGAAGAGACCGCGTCAAAAAAGATATGAAATGGAAAGTAAATAGTCCATATGGAGATATTGATATCACGATCAATCTCTCCAAACCAGAGAAAGATCCGAAAGCGATCGCAGCAGCGAAAAATGCAAAGCAAAGTTCTTATCCAAAGTGTCAGCTTTGCATGGAAAATGAAGGATATGCAGGAAGAATGAATCACCCTGCAAGACAGAATCACAGGATCATACCGCTTACGATCAATGACAGAAAATGGGGATTCCAGTATTCTCCATATGTATACTACAATGAGCATTGTATCGTATTTAATGGACAGCATGTACCAATGAAGATCGATCGGGCAGCATTTACAAAACTATTTGATTTTGTAAAACAGTTTCCTCATTATTTCCTTGGATCGAATGCCGATCTTCCGATCGTTGGAGGTTCTATCTTAACACACGATCATTTCCAAGGCGGTCATTATGAATTTGCTATGGAACGAGCAGAGATTGAAAAAGAATTTACAATCCCAGGATATGAAGATGTCAAAGCAGGAATCGTTCACTGGCCATTATCTGTGATCCGTATTCAGAGTAAAGATGAAAAACGCCTCATTGATCTTGCTGATCATATTTTGAAAAAATGGCGTGGATACACGGATGAAGAAGCATATATTTTTGCTGAGACAGAAGGAGAACCACATAATACGATCACACCGATCGCACGTAAAAAAGGTGATATGTATGAACTGGATCTGACACTTCGTAATAATATCACAACTGAAGAGTGCCCATTAGGACTTTACCATCCACACAATGAGTATCATCATATCAAGAAAGAAAATATCGGGCTGATCGAGGTTATGGGACTTGCTGTTCTGCCATCTAGATTAAAGGCAGAGATGGAACATTTAAGCCAGTGTCTGATCAAAGGAGAAGATATTGTTTCTAAGGAAGATTTAAAGAAGCATGCAGCATGGGTTGAAGAAATCAAAGGAAAATATACAGATATCAATAAAGGAAATGTTATGGATATCTTAAAAGAAGAGATCGGACAGGTATTTGTTAAGGTTCTTGAAGACGCCGGAGTTTATAAATATAATGAAGAAGGAAGAAAAGCATTCGACCGATTTATTGCAGTTTTATAATGACAAGGTCATAGAAAGGAAAGCAAGACAATGAAAATATTAGTATTAGGCGGAGCTGGATACATAGGTTCTCATACAGTATACGAACTGATCGATGCTGGAGAAGAAGTCGTGATCATCGATAATCTGGAAACAGGACATATCGAGGCAGTTCATCCACAGGCGAAGTTTTATAAAGGAGATTTAAGAGATAAAGACTTTGTAGACAGTGTACTAGATCAGGAAAAAGATATTGATGCAGTCATTCATTTTGCGGCAAACTCCTTAGTCGGAGAAAGCATGGTTGACCCATTAAAATATTACGATAACAACCTTTGTGGAACAAAAACAATGGTGCAGTCTTTAGTAGAACATGGCATCGATAAGATCGTATTTTCTTCAACAGCAGCAACTTATGGAGAACCAGAAAAGGTACCGATCGTGGAGACAGACCGCACAGAACCTACCAACACTTATGGAGAGACAAAACTTTCTATGGAAAAAATGTTTAAATGGGTTGGACGCGCTCACGGACTTCGTTATGTATCTTTAAGATACTTTAACGCCTGCGGAGCACATGTAAGTGGACAGATCGGAGAAGATCATAATCCAGAAACACATTTGATCCCATTGATCTTACAGGTGCCAAATGGCAAAAGAGAAGCAATCAGTATCTTTGGAACTGATTATGATACAAAAGATGGAACTTGTGTAAGAGACTATATTCATGTAACAGATCTTGCACAAGCACATATTCTGGCAGTGAAATACTTAATGGAAGGTAATGAAAGCAACATCTTCAATCTTGGAAATGGTGTTGGATTTACTGTAAAAGAAGTCATCGAAACAGCCAGAAAAGTGACAGGAAAGCCAATCAAGGCTGTGGAAGAAGGAAGAAGAGCTGGAGATCCGGCTGTCTTGATCGCTTCCAGTGAAAAAGCGAAGAATATCCTTGGCTGGAAGCCAGAACATGCAGATCTTGAAGAAATCATTGCATCCGCATGGAAATGGCACAGCAGTCACCCACAAGGATATTGTTCTGTTCAAAAGGAAGACAAATAACTCTTTTTGAACCATAAATCATCCCCGTACCGTTTAGAGCATGTTACCTGGCTCTAAGCGGTACTTTTTTGTTTTCGTAAAATATCTGGTACTATGTTCAAATAAAAAATAAAATGGTGTATACTAAAGAAAATAGTAAGATAAAAGAAGGAGTACGAATCGATGAAACGGTTACTAGGATATTTAAAGGAGCATCTTTGTGTTACGATCCTTGCACCATTATTTAAGATGCTGGAAGCTAGTTTTGAACTATTTGTACCATTGGTCGTTGCCAGCATGATCGATGTAGGAATCGGACATCACGATATTGGATATTTGTGGAAGATGGGAGGATTATTGATTTTACTTGGAATCATTGGATTTTCATTTTCTATCACAGCACAGTATTTTGCGGCAAGATCGGCTGTGTATACAGGAAAGTCAATGAGAAGTGATTTGTTTGCACATATGAATCAATTTTCTTATCAGGAGATCGATCAGGTTGGGACATCAACGTTGATCAACCGCATGAGTAATGATATCAATCAGGTGCAAAATGGAGTTAACATGTTCCTGCGTTTGTTTTTAAGGTCACCATTTGTTGTATTTGGTGCGATGTTCATGGCATTTACGGTGGATCATAAGGCAGCGATTTCCTTTGTATTTACGATCACAGCATTGGCAGTGGTTGTTGGACTGATCTTATGGATCACGATGCCAATGTATAAGAAAGTACAAAAACAGGTCGATGGAGTATTAAAAAGCACAAGGGAAAATCTTCTTGGAATTCGTGTGATCCGTGCATTTAACAGACAAAGAAGTGAGGAAGAGAATTTCAGATCACAAAGTGGACAGCTTTATAACAAACAGATCCACGTTGGAAAGATTTCAGCGTTACTAAATCCTCTGACTTACATGATCATTAATTTGGGGATCATTGCAATTCTATGGTCTGGTGGAAAACAGGTTGATCTGGGTTATTTAACACAAGGACAGATCATAGCCCTGATCAATTATATGTCACAGATCCTTGTAGAACTTGTAAAACTTGCGAATCTTTTGATCATCTTATCTAGAGCGTTTGCAAGTCTTGACCGTGTGGATCAGATTTTTGCATTAGAGCCATCCATGAAGGAAACTGGAAAAACAGATATAGAAGAGAAGAAAGATACACCTATTCTTGAGTTTAAAGATACATCGTTTGTCTATCATGGTGCAAGAAAAGAGACGATCCATCCATTTGATTTTGCGGTGAAAGAAGGCGAAACGATCGGGGTGATCGGAGGTACAGGGTCAGGAAAGAGTACTTTTGTATCTTTGATCGCAAGATTATATGATGTGACATCAGGAAGAATTCTATACCGTGGAGTTGATGAGAAAGAATTAAAACCAGAATTTATCCGAGGAAAGATCGGATTTGTTCCGCAGAAAGCATCTTTGTTTGAAGGAAGCCTAAGAGATAATATGAAATGGGGTAAAGAAGATGCCACAGATGAAGAAATCTATCAGGCATTGGATATCGCACAGGCAAGAGAATTTGTTGATCAGAAGGAACAGGGATTAGACTTTAGAATTGAACAAAATGGAGGAAACTTATCTGGCGGACAAAAACAGAGACTAACGATCGCAAGAGCATTAGTACGTAAACCTGAGATCTTAATTCTTGACGATAGTGCATCCGCACTTGATTTTGCAACAGATGCAAGACTTCGAAAAGCGATCAAAGAAAATACAGATAATATGACAGTATTTCTTGTATCCCAGAGAGTATCAACAATTCGTAATGCTGACCATATCTTAGTGTTGGATGATGGAAAGATTGCAGGAATCGGGACTCATCTACAGCTATTAAAAGAGAATCAGGTATATAAAGAAATCTGCGCATCACAGATGGCAGGAGAGGAGGCATAAGATCATGAGGAAAGACAAAAAACAAAAGACATTACAAAGGATCATGGAATATATGAAGCCTTATCGATTTTTGATCTTTGCGTCTTTAGTGTTGGCGGTGATCAGTGTGGCACTGACACTTTATGTTCCGATTCTGACAGGACAAGGTGTGGATTGCATTATATCAAAAGGAAATGTTGATTTTGCAAGATTGATAAGTATTATAAAAACGATCATGGTCTGTATTATATTGACGGCAGCAGCACAGTGGCTGATGAACCATGTTAATAACCAGATTACATATAAGATTGGAAAAGATTTAAGGATTCAGGCATTTGAGCATTTGCAGAAACTGCCATTATCTTATGTAGATGCACACTCCTCAGGAGACTTGATCAGCCGGATCGTAACGGATATTGATCAGTTTACGGATGGATTGCTGCTTGGATTTACACAGTTATTTACTGGTGTGATCATGATCATTGGAACCATTTGTTTTATGTTAGGAATCAATCCATGGATCACATTAGTCGTTGTTATTTTAAGTCCGTTTTCGTTTTTTATCGCAAGTTTTATCTCAAAGCGAAGTTTTAATATGTTCCGGAAACAATCACAGACTAGAGGAAATATGACAGGATTTGTCAATGAAATGCTTGGAAATATTAAAGTAGTCAAAGTGTTTGATCATGGAGAAAAAGCACAGGAAGAGTTTGATCAGATCAATGATGATCTTGCATATTACTCCTTAAGAGCGACATTTTTCTCATCTATCACAAATCCGGCAACCAGATTTATGTATTCAGGAATCTATGCAGGGGTTGCGATCGCAGGATGTATGAGTGTTATTCGCGGAAGTATCAGTGTTGGTCAGTTATCAAGTTTTTTAAGTTATACAAACCAGTATACAAAGCCGTTTAATGAGATCACAGGGGTTATCACAGAATTTCAGAATTCTTTAGCTTCTGCGGCAAGAGTTTTTGAATTGTTAGATGAGGAGCCGATGATTCCTGATGCCAAAGATGCGAAGGCGTTACAGGATGTGAAAGGAAATGTCGAATTAGAGCATGTGGAGTTTTCTTATGTGAAAGAAGTACCTTTGATCCAGGATTTTAATCTGAAAGTGAAACCAGGACAGCGGATTGCGATCGTTGGACCGACAGGATGTGGGAAAACAACGTTGATCAATCTGTTAATGCGTTTTTATGATGTGAATGCAGGAATGATTAAGGTGGAAGGGAATGATATCCGGGATGTCACGAGAGAAAGCCTGCGATCCAGCTATGGAATGGTACTTCAGGAGACATGGTTGAAAGCCGGAACGATCCGTGAAAATATCTGCTATGGAAAACCAGATGCAACTGAGGAAGAGATGATCATGGCAGCAAAAGAAGCCAATGCACATGGATTTATCGAGCGAATGCCAGATGGGTATGACACGATCATCACAGAAGGTGGCGGAAATCTGTCACAGGGACAGAAACAGCTCCTTTGTATTGCAAGGATCATGTTAAGCCTTCCTCCAATGCTGATCTTAGATGAAGCGACATCATCCATTGATACGATGACAGAGATCCGAATTCAGAAGGCATTTGAAACGATGATGAGAGGAAGAACAAGTTTTATCGTAGCCCACCGACTTTCAACGATCCAGAATGCGGATGTGATACTTGTTATGGAAAATGGACATATTTTGGAGCAGGGAACACATGAAGAACTTTTAGCGAAAAATGGTGCGTATGCCAGATTATATAACAGCCAGTTTGCACCAGTATAAATGGTAAGATTTTTGACTGGAGATGTCATATGGAAGAAAAAGAAATGGAAAAAAAGAAAAAATTATTGAGGTTGTTTATAGAAACATTATATTTAAGTGCATTTACCTTTGGTGGCGGCTATATGATCGTATCTTTGATGCAGAAGAAGTTTGTGAATGAATATCATTGGATCGAAGAAGACGAGATGCTTGATCTGGTGGCGATCGCACAATCAGCCCCAGGAGCGATCGCAGTGAATGGAGCGATCGTTGTTGGATATAAATTAGCAGGTATCAGTGGTGTGATCGTAAGTGTATTTGGAGCTGTTCTACCGCCCTTTTTGATCATATCTGCAGTCTCTGTTTTTTATGAAATATTTCGGGATAACAGGATTGTTGCAGCGATGCTTTCTGGTATGCAGACGGGTGTTGGCGCGGTGATCATCAGTGTTGTGTACGAGATGGCAAAAGGGCAAAGTAAGAAGGAAAACAGAATAGAACTTGCGATCATCATGGTTGTAGCATTTATGGCAAGTTATGTCTTTGATATTAGTGTGATCTATATTATTCTTGCATGTATTGGAGTTGGAATCGTACAATATGGTATTTCAAGAAAGAAGACAGGAGGTAGAAAATGATCTATCTGCAATTATTTTTAAGTTTCTTAAAGATTGGAGCATTTAGTTTCGGAGGCGGATATGCAGCAATGCCAATGATACAGCAGCAGATGGTAGACGTATATCACTGGCTGTCTGTCTCTGAATTTGGAGATCTCGTAACGATTTCGCAGATGACACCGGGACCGATCGCAATTAATGCGGCGACTTTCGTGGGCATAAGAGTCGCAGGGTGGCAAGGAGCATTATGTGCAACGATGGGATGTGTATTCCCTGCGTGTGTGATCGTGACAGCAATTGCTTATTTTTATGTAAAATATCGTCATATGGAAGGACTACAAATGGTGTTAAATACTTTACGCCCTGCGGTGATCGCACTGATTTTAACTTCTGGAATTACGATCCTTACGCAGGCATTTTTTCAGGGAAGTCATATAGAGCTTCAACAGATCAACTGGATACAGGGTGGTATTTTTATCATTTGTATGTACCTTTTATTGAGAAAGAAAAAAGATCCGATCATTGTCATGCTGTTTGCGGGTGTGCTAAATGTGATTGGAAGTTTTTTGATGGGAATATAAATAAAACAATAGGAAGTGATAGATTTGAGTAAGATACAAGAAGCGAAGAAACTATTAAAACAATACTTTGGATATGATGAATTCCGCCAAGGTCAGGAACAATTGATCGAGGCAGCATTAAATGGGCAGGATGTCTTAGGAATCATGCCGACAGGAGCAGGAAAGTCTCTTTGTTTTCAGATTCCGGCGTTGATGATGGATGGGATCACACTCGTGATCTCACCACTGATCTCGCTGATGAAAGATCAGGTTGGGACACTGAATCAAGCCGGAATTCATGCGGCATTTTTAAATAGTTCTCTGACACAGGGACAGTATCATACCGCATTAAAATATGCGATGCAGGGAAGATACAAGATCATCTATGTGGCACCAGAACGCTTGGAAACAGAAGGTTTTATCAATTTTGCGCTAAATAGTGGAGTGAAGATATCAATGTTGGCAGTTGATGAGGCACATTGTGTGTCACAGTGGGGGCAGGATTTCAGACCAAGTTATCTAAAAATTCTGGAATTTTTAAAGAAACTTCCGTATCGTCCTGTACTGACTGCATATACAGCAACAGCGACAGCAGAAGTCAGGGATGATATTATGGATATTTTGAACCTGAGAGATCCGTTTGTATTAACGACAGGGTTTGACCGGGAGAATCTTTACTATGCAGTAAAACGCCCACGGGATAAGTATAGAGAATTACTAAGTTATTTAAAAGAAAAAGAAGAAAAGATGCCAGGAAGCAGCGGGATCATTTACTGTTTATCTAGGAAAAATGTTGAGGAAGTCTGCTATCAGTTAAGAGAAGATGGATTCTCCGTGACAAGATACCATGCAGGATTATCGGATGAAGAACGAAAGGAAAATCAGGAAGATTTTATCTATGACAGAAAGCAGATCATGGTAGCGACAAATGCCTTTGGAATGGGAATCGACAAGCCGGATGTTCGTTTTGTTGTTCATTATAATATGCCGAAGAACATGGAAAGTTATTATCAGGAAGCAGGAAGAGCAGGACGTGATGGAGAACCTGCGGAATGTATCTTATATTATGCTCCGATTGATAACCGAACCAATCGTTTTCTGATCGAAAATGGAGAGGAGAATGAGGAATTAGATGCGATCACAAAGCAGATCGTGATGGAAAGAGACTGGGAAAGACTTCGTCAGATGACATTTTACTGCTATACGAAGGAATGTTTACGTCATTATATTTTAAATTATTTTGGAGAACAGACAAGCGGATACTGTGGAAACTGCTTAAACTGTCTGACCGAGTTTGAAACGGTTGATGCAACAATGGAAGCAAAAGCTATCATCCAATGTATTAGAGATTGTTATCGAGATTTCGGACTATCCACGATCGTTGATATTTTAAAAGGTTCAAAGAGCCAGAAAGTATTAAGCCGTCATTTAGATGAGAATTCACAATATGGAGTATTAGCAGCAGAAAGTATTGCAAGAATCCGACAGATCATCAATGAAATGTTAGTCTATGGATATCTGGAAATGACAGATGATGAATATCCGGTTTTATGCGTTGCAGATATTACTAAGATCGATGATAACTGGAAATTTGAGATCAAGATTCCAAAAGAAGTCGAAAAAGAGAAAGAAGAACGTAAGATCCAGACGAAGAAACGTAAGAAAGCAGGGGCTGTGGCAGCACTTGCTGAGGGAGATACAGAATTGTTCGAAGCATTACGTGCACTTCGAAGAACGATCGCATCCGAACAGAAAATCCCGCCATATATGGTATTTTCCGATAAGACACTGGTACATATGAGTACGATGAAACCTTCTAATGATGTGGAAATGTTAGAAGTCAATGGAGTCGGAGAACATAAGCTTCAGAAATATGGCGAACGTTTTTTAAATGAAATTCAGAAATATAAATAAAATACATAGATAATAGGAAAAGGAATTTCGTATGAACTATTTTGAAACAAATTTAGAAGAAATATCAAGATCCACACAGTTGCTTGCACAGATTTTTGAATATCAGGTGTTTGAACTTCAAGTTGAAGAAAAAGATGGAAATCAAACAGGATATGTTCCATATATGATGAACGATGCAATTGAGTGTTATCTAAGTTTTCATGGACTTCGTATCTCTGGAAAGTATGACAAAGACTATGAAGGAGAGATGTGGGCACAACTAGAAGAACGAGAAGGTCGTTATGGGTTGATCATTCATCAGGGAGAAGAAAGTGTTTTTACAATGTGGTTTGATGAGATCATGGAACATACGAACTGTTACCGGTATCATGAGATCGGACATTTCTGGAGAGATGGAGCTGAGCAGTGGCGTCAGCTAGTCTATATGATTGGAACGATCCGTGAGAAATATCGCTTTTTAGGGGAAGAAGTGTGTAATGATCAAGAGATGGAGATCATGTCACTGATTGAATTTGCACCATTTTATTACTATTTTCCGATCAATGAAGATCCAGAAGAATGGTATGACAAAACCGAAGAAGGATTAGAATGTATGAGAAATCTTGCTATGCAGGCAGGTGATAAAGATTATTTAAAATGGATCGATAAATATGAGAAGCACCCAACCAAACGAATGGAGATGACGCTTGCAAAGAAACTGCAAGATCCAAAGAGACAAGATTTATATGAATTGATCTGCGAGAAAGTCTGCAATGCTTCTGATCCATATCCAGCAAGGAATTATGGAGAAAGAATCGATCAGAAGATTCAACGATACAGGGAACAGGTTGATAAAAAACTGAAAGAACAAGGATTTACAGGAACTTATCCACAATATGAGAGCGAACATTTATCGGTTTGTGTAACAGAAGAACATCCATTTACGATCTTGGAATCTAAAGATTTTAAATTTAAGATTCAGTTGATGATCTCAGAATGCAGAGAAAAACATCCGAGAAAAAATGCTGGATTTTTTAAAGGATATCAAAGAAAAGGCAAAATAAAAAGACTCGATTTTTAATTATGAAAATCGAGTCTTTTCTTTCACTGATTTATTTATTCTTCAGCTGCTTCTTCGTCTTCATCTTCAGGTACAGCTTCTGGTTCTGCAATGTTAACAACCAAAGTATCTTCTGGTGTCACAAGAGAAATCTTACTGTTTGCAGCTAATGGCAAGTCCTTAACATGGATCATATCACCAACATTGTACTGTGTTAAATCAATCTCAACCTTTTCAACGATATCAGCTGGGAATGCTTTGTATTCGATTTCAGATAAGGACTGTTCAACGATACCATTCTGTACAGCATCTTCGTTTAATAATTCGATCGCAGCAGTTGTGTGGATCTTTTCGTCAGCAACTAATGCCTGGAAGTTAATAAACATTGTTTCGTTTTTCATGGCATTGTAGTCGATTTCTTTTACGATGGCGTCTACATTTTCTCCGTCAACAAGTAAAGTAATATGAGCTCCTTTTTTGTTATCCTTTAAGAATTTAGCGGCTTCACGGGAATCAACTTTCAATGGAATGGAATTTTCGATATCTCTGCCAAACAGATTTCCGATAACATAACCTTCTTTTCTTAATTTTTTAGCCTTTGTTTTCAAATCTCTTTTTTCTGCAGTTAATGTGTTCATAAAAAGTTCCTCCTTGAAAAAACATTAAGATATTATGCATGTTATGGTATAACACCGGAAGTACTTTGTGTATAAAATATATAAATACACAAAAAGAGCTCCCAGTGTAGTGGAAGCTCTTGCTGTATTGTAGGTGTTTCTATGCACTTGAGTTTATTATATCACTACTTTTTAATTTTTAAAGGGGTAAAATTGATGTATTTTTAAAAGAACAAAATGAATAAAAATCACATATATTAAATAGAAGAAAAAGAAAGGAAAAAAGACTGTGATTTATGATTTTGCCGTTATCGGCGGTGATATGAGACAGGTATATTTAGCCAACTATCTAAAAAATCAAAGATATCAGGTTATCACATATGCAACCAAAAAAGAAGGCTCAGAATGCAAGGAAGGTAAATCTTTTGAAAATGTCATAAGAGAAGCGAAGTGCATGATTGGACCCGTCGTTTTTTCAAAAAACGGGGAAATCACAGGAAGTTCTAGCAACAAAAAAATGTCAGTAGAAACACTGCTTCAAGAAATGACGAAAGAACAGATTTTATTTGGGGGATGTATCAATGAAGAAATTCGACATGAATGTGAACAAAAAGAAATCAAAGCATTTGACTTCATGAAAATGGATGATGTCGCTATCTACAATGCGATCGCAACTGCAGAAGGTGCGATCATGGAAGCGATCAAGATGCAGCCGATCAATCTTCACAAAAGTCGTTGTCTGGTCCTTGGCTATGGAAGATGTGCAAAAGTTCTTGCAGCGAAACTAAAAGGAATGGATGCTCAGGTAACAGTCTGTGCCAGAAATAAAACAGCAAGAAGTCTTGCAAAATCTTTTGGACTTGAGGTTATGGATTTTACGGAACTAAAACGGCGGATCTGTCAGTATGATCATATTTTTAATACTGTTCCAAAACAGATCCTAAAAGAAGATATCCTCAGGAAGATCTCCAAAGAATCCTGCATCATAGATATTGCTTCCTATCCTGGTGGAACAAACCATCAAATGGCGGAAAAACTAGGAATCTGTGCAAAACTATGCCCAAGTCTTCCAGGAATTTATTCCCCGAAATCTTCTGGGATCATGCTTGCAAAAAAAGTTTTAGAAATCAGTGGAGAGATCAAACATGGTATTAAAAAATAAAAGAATCGGAGTAGCAATGACAGGTTCCTTTTGCACTTACACAAAAGCCTTTGAACAGATCGATCGCTTACTAGAAGAAGGTGCAATCCTGCAGACGATCTTTTCTGACATATCCCAGCATATCAAATGCAGGTTTGGAAAAGGTGAGGAATTTGTAAAAAGAGCACACGATATGACAGGAAATGAACCGATGAAAACGATTGAAGAAGCAGAAATCATCGGTCCGACAGGGTGTCTGGATATCCTAATTTTAATGCCATGTACAGGAAATACCATGGCGAAACTTGCCAATGGAATTACAGATACCCCGGTTTTAATGGCAGCTAAAGCACAGCTGCGGAATGAAAAACCAGTCGTTATCTCTATGGCGAGCAATGATGCCTTAGGTATGAATCTTAAGAATATTGGGAATCTACTAAATCATAAGCATATTTATTTTGTACCATTCGGACAGGATGATCCGGTAAAGAAGCCAAACTCCATGATCGCAGATACAAGACTGCTCATTCCGACGATCTTGCAGGCGATAAAAGGCAGACAATATCAGCCGGTTCTCATTGATCATAAAAAATAAAAAGAGGTAGCATGTATGTGTGGAATTGCAGGATTTCTAAATCCCGGAAATAATCATCAGAAAACAGAGAAAGAAAAATATGAAATCTTAAGGAAAATGAATGAAGCTCAGCACCACAGAGGTCCGGATGATGAAGGAGTATTTTTGGAAAATGGCTGTGCATTAGGGCATGTACGATTGTCAATCCTTGATCTTTACAGGGGACATCAGCCAATGTGTAAAAAGAAAGAGGGAAATACCTACGCAATCATTTTAAATGGCGAGATTTATAACATGAAAACGTTAAAAGAACGACTGATCAAAGAAGGAGAAATGTTTGCGACAACGAGTGACACGGAAGTTGTATTAACCGGATATATCAGATATGGGATTTCTTATATAGAACAGTTAAATGGGATTTTTTCTATTGCTCTGTGGGATGGAAAACGGAAGAAATTATATTTGATCAGAGATCGTGTTGGTGTGAAGCCATTATTCTATACAAAACAAGGAGAAACATTGATCTTTGCATCAGAGATCAAAGGAGTGTTTGCCTATCCAGGAGTCAAACCAGTGATCAATAGAGAAGGACTCTGTGAAATCTTTGGGTTAGGACCTGCAAAGTCATATGGAAAAGGAGTGTTCAAAGATATTTATGAAGTCCTTCCAGGTCATTTCCTGGAATACGATCGTGAAGGGCTGAAAGATCGTGCATATTGGGAGTTAAAAGCGAAAGAACACACAGACAGCGAAAAAGGTACGATCGAGCATACAAGGTGGCTTGTAAAAGATGCAGTTGAAATGCAGATGTTATCCGATATTCCGATCAGTACCTTTTTATCCGGCGGAGTTGACAGCAGTCTTGTCACAGCCATCTGTGCGAAAAAACTTCAGAAAGAAGGGAAAAATTTAAATACTTTTTCCTTTGATTTTGTAAACAATCATAAATATTTTAAATCAAACTCCTTCCAGCCAAGCGAAGACCGCCCATGGGTTGATAAGATGGTTGATCATGCAAAGACATATCACAGATATTTGGAATGCGACAATGAAAATATGATCGAAAACCTATACAAAGCAGTTGATGCCAGAGATCTTCCATGTATGGCAGATGTGGAGTCTTCGATGTTATATTTCTGTTCGAAAGTTGTAAAATATAACAAAGTAACATTAACAGGGGAGTGTGCCGATGAGATTTTTGGCGGTTATCCGTGGTTTCATAAAGAGGAATGCTTCAAGGCAGATATCTTTCCATGGTCTATGGATATGCAGCCAAGAAAGATGTTGCTAAATGATGATATTTTACAAAAAGTGGATTTAGAATCTTATGCAAGAACAGCTTATCAAAAGACGATCAAGGAAACACCAAAACTTTACGGAGAAGATCAGACAGAGGATAGAAGAAGACAGATTTCTTATTTGAATCTAAGATGGTTTATGGTAACCTTAATGGACCGTATGGACCGCACCAGTATGCATTGTGGATTAGAAGCAAGAGTTCCATTTGCAGATCACAGGATCGTGGAATATCTTTATAATGTTCCGTGGGAGTTGAAATGTCTAAATGGTGTGGTAAAAGGATTGCTAAGAGCAGCAGGGGAAGGAATCCTGCCAGATGAGGTGTTATATCGAAGAAAAAGTCCATATCCAAAGACTTATGATCCAAACTATGAAAAAATCTTATCCAAAGAACTTTTGAAAGTTATGGCAAAAAAAGAAGCACCGATCAAAGAACTGATCGATGCGTATAAATTAAGCCGATTCCTAGACAGCCCGAAAGATTACGGCAAACCATGGTATGGACAGCTGATGGCAGGACCACAGATGATAGCTTACCTTCTGCAAGTCAATTATTGGATTGAAAAGTATAAGATCACACTGGATCTTCGGTAGCCAGATCAATATAAGTGAAAATTAAATCAACATAAAATGTTTCAAAATATAAAGCCATCCAGTCAGCGTAAAGGCACTAAACATTGTTGTTAACATAACGACACTGGATGAAAGAGTACCTTCATGTCCCATGTTTTTCGCCATAACGAAACTACTGACAGTTGTTGCAGAGCCAAGCATAACAAGGATTGCAACAAGCTTATCTGTACGGAATCCAAGATGAACGGCAACTGGAAGGAATAAGGCACAAAGGCCAACCAGTTTGATAAAAGCTGCGATCGCAGAAGGTTTGACCTTTGCGAAAGCTTTTTTGATATCAAATGTGGCACCCATTGCCATTAACCCCATTGGAGTAGCGACATTTCCAATGCTTGTGATCACTTTCTTAGGAATTGCAGGCATTGGGATTTTTAATGCAGACCATAAAAGTCCAGCAACAATACCAATTAGGATGGGATTGGTAACGATTCCTTTTAATGTTTTTTTGATGATTGCACGATCAAGACCACTTTGCCCTGGTTTAAATACAGATAATACGATAACTGCCATCATGTTATACAAAGGCACACTTCCAATGATCATTAAAGGAGCCATCCCAGCATTTCCATAAATATTCTGAATAAATGCGATTCCAAGAAGTGCAGCACTGCTTCGATAAGCAGCCTGGATAAATTCACCACGGATCATTTTATTACCAAGGAGACAAGAGATCAGTGCGGAAATAGTGATACTGATCACAGTCACAACAAAACAAAATAGGACAAATTTAATATCCCATACTTTTGAAAAATCAACGGTTGCAAGGTCCTCAAATACCAAGACAGGTAATGGAACCATAAAAACAAACTTATTCATTTTCGAAGCAAAAACGTCATCGATCCAGCCAATCTTCTTAAAGATGAGTCCTAAGATCATCATTAAGAACACAGGAACCGTGGCGTTTAAGCTAAAGATCAAATTTTCCATAATTACTCACTTTCTGAAATACAGACTGTGTTCTTTTTTGGTGCGATCCATAACCGATATACCAGATGTTTGACAGCGACAAAATGTCTTTTTACATAAACAAGAGAAAATCCTGAAACGACGGGCAAAAAGCAAACAAGAGATCCCATCTGTCCCAAATTTTTACATGATAAGTAAGAAACAATAACACCAAAATGGAAACTAAACAAAACAGATGCAAAAAATTTCCATTTACGAAGGGCATCAGGGTCCTTACTTAAAAGATATTCTGTCAGGGATGTCGTAAACTGACGAAGATTGTTCGTGGAAAAGATTGTCGAACAAGTAAATCCATCGCCGCCTTTAAAAGAACACCACTGGATCGCCATTGCAAAGTAGAGTGGATATAAGGCAATAAAGTCATTTAGATTGGATGGCAAAAATGCAACGATCAAGGCTGCAAGTGCATCGATACAAAGACTTACATATGGAAGGTGAAGTTTTGTAAATTTTGGCAGGATCACAGTCAGTGACAGGGCAAACATATAAATAAATACCCCAAGAAGCCTGACAAGAAAATTTGCATCTGGATGACCTGCAAAATCAGCAAATACAGAAATCAGATTGGAAGTCTGTGCCGAACCAAATAGATCATGATGATTAAGGATCGCAAAACCACCAAGAAATCCACCAACAATCGCCATATTAAAATGGATCCATCGATCCATATCCCTACTACACATGAAAAAACCAGCTTTCTTAAAAATATTTCCAAAATATTATATATCCTTTGGTGGTGCTTGTAAAGAATCAGATCCTAGGAAAAGTCGACAAAAATAAGTGGTTATGATAAACTAAGCAAAACGGATGATCATAAAAAAGCATTTATTTATAGAAGGGACAGATGAACATGATGTACAAACCACAATTAGAGACATTTCTTCATGTAGTCGAAGCCGGCAGTTTTAGCAAAGCAGCAGAAAAAATATACATTTCAGCCCCAGCAGTGATCAAGCAGATCAAGAAAGAAGACCTATAACCCAAGGGTTAAAACACGATAACAAAGCGAGACTTCTTAGGAGGTCTCGTTTTTTATATAATAAAAATGAAAATTGACAATGAAGATCATGTCAGGAGGAATAAAATGGAATATGTAACATTAAATAATGGAGTGAAAATGCCAATCCTTGGATATGGCGTATATCAGGTAACAAAAGATGAGTGTGAACGATGTGTTCTTGATGTCTTAGAGGCAGGATATCGATCTATTGATACAGCACAGAGTTATTTTAATGAGGAAGAAGTTGGAAGTGCAATTGAAAAATCAGTAGAAGAATCTATGAGAAAATTAAAGACAGATTACTTAGATCTTGTCTTATTACATCAGCCATTTGGAGAAGGAAGAGGGGGAACATTTGATAACCCTGTGATTGCAAAAATCGCTGAAAAATATCAAAAGACTCCAGCACAGGTAATGCTTCGTTGGCATATCCAGAGAGGAATCGTTGTCATTCCAAAATCAACACACAAAGAACGTATGGAAGAAAATATCAATGTCTTTGATTTTGAACTAACAAAAGAAGATATGGAAACAATTGCAACATTAGATAAAGCAGAAAGTGCATTCTTCTCACATCAAGATCCGAACATGGTAGAATGGTTTGTAAATATGGTGGAAGAAAGAAAACATCAGCACGACAGTTCAAAACGCACTATTTCACGAAATGGGATTTCGATGCTTTCGAATGTCAATTAGTTGGACAAGAATCTTTCCGACTGGAATGGAAGAAGAGCCAAATGAAGAAGGGTTGAAATTTTATGACGATATTTTTGATGAATGTAAAAAATATGGGATAGAACCACTTGTAACATTATCTCATTTACAAACTTTATACATCAAATCAGAAATTTATTAGTAACTCATAAATTGACTAATATCTATCAAAAGAAAAGTGAATCGGTTAATATAATATTTGCCATTCAATTTACAATATATATAAATCAGGAGGTAGATAAAATGTTGAATGAATCAGTAATTAATATTTTAAAAAATGGAATGTGGGATTTGGCAACATGTGCAGATGGAGAGCCTAATGTAGTTCCAGTGGCATTTAAAGATGTTACAGAAGATGGGAAATTAGTTGTTGGAGATGTATTTCTTGAGACAACACTAAACAACATCAAGAAAAATGATGGAAAAATAGCTATTTCTGCGTATGATGCACAAAGTCTGGAGGGATATCAGATCAAAGGAGTAGCACAGTATGTAACAGAAGGTAAGGTTGTAGATACATTTAAAGCGATGGTTGAGGAAATGTTTCATGGAGAAGCAACCGCAAAAGGTGCATTGATCATTACTCCAGAAAAAGTAATCGTAACAACACCTGGAACTGAAAATAAGAAAGAAATTTAAAGTTTAGGCCACTAATAAATTTCATAGTAACTTTAAAAAAGATTGCCTTCAAGTTATAATATAAGAAACAAAAAAATTGAAGGTGATTTTTTTATGGCAAGATATAAGAAGAAATTAGAAGATGATATACGCTGTCCCCTAGAATACGGACTTGCAGTGTTTGGAGGAAAATGGAAGTCTCGGATCATTTGTGTTCTTTCGGCCAATGAGAAACTTCGATACAGTGAAATCCGTAAAGAAATGTACAATATAACAGATGCAGTTTTGACATTAAATTTAAAGGATTTGATAACAGATGGGATTGTGGATCGAAAAGCATATGATGAAATTCCGCCAAAAGTAGAGTACTCGTTGACAGAGAAGGGATATTCTGTTGTACCGATTCTGCAAAGTATTTGTCAATGGTCAGATATTTTCTATAAAAATGATAGCGAAAATACAATGTCGCAATGTCAAAAATGCGATTATCATAGATAAGGAGAACTTAAAAATGTTGAGATATACAGAAGATAAAATTTTCTCAGAAGATCAGGTACAACAATTATTTTTATCTGTTAACTGGATCTCTGGAAAATATCCGAAAAGATTATATAAGGCACTTATGAATTCAGCGACAGTACTTACTGTATGGGATCATGATAAATTGGTTGGACTTACAAGAGTGCTCGATGATTCTGCGATGTTAGCACAGATTCATTATGTACTAGTTCATCCAGATTATCAAGGACAAGGAATTGCTGGAACAATGATTGAACATATCAAAGAGAAATATAAAGATTATCTATATATTGAAGGAATGCCAGAGGATAAGAAGAACGTGACATTTTATGAGAAACACGGATTTTCGGTAATGGAACATGGAGCAGCTATTCAGATATGTAATTATGATATAGAGTAAAAATAATAGCATTCTGGAGAGAGGTGGTGATTCCTGCTCTCCTTTTATGCATTAGAGATTTATTTCTTCTCCTGGTTTTTTTTGTATACTTCTTTTTCATGTTCTAATACTTTTTCAAAATATTCACTTCGATAATGTGTTACTTTAAAAAACCCATTAATTTCCTCAGGAGTACAATGTTTAGCAATTTCCATGAGATAATCACAAGTTACTTTTCGATCATAAGATCGATGTTGGCTTGTGATATACTGTCCTTTTTCTGTTAAAAATAGCTGGCGTTCTCTTAAATTTTTCGGATTTTTTCTCTGTTCGATAAATCCGTCTTTTTCTAGTTTAGAAAGCATACTTGAAATGGTTCCTTTTGTACGATAAGTAAGCTGACAGATCTGTTTTGCAGTAATTCCTGGTTGATCTTCGATAAAACCAAGGGAATGTACTTCGAGTTCACTCATAAAAAATCCAAGATCATAATCACGAGGAATTGACTGGTATGCAGACATTAACATTTGATGCCTGAATATAATATTTACTTTTTCATCGATATCAGAAATCATATCATTGATATTACTATCTTTAAAATTCACAATAAATCCTCCTAGAATAGTTTGAATATAAAACTGTATGAATACATTATAAATAAAAAAGACTTGTTTCGCAATAATAAATTGTTGACATTATATAAATCGAGTGATAGTATTTAGATAAACAGTTTGGAAGCAAAACTATTTAATCGCGAGAATAGTTCTAGGAAAACAAGGTGTTTATAAGAAAAGGAGAAAAGTTTGATGAACAAACTTAAGACTGTAACAAAAAAAGAAAACAATCAGATAAAAAGGGATTACAAAGCGGCCGCTTTGATTCCAGTTGTTGTTTTTATTGGACTTTATATAGGATGTGGCTGTTTGTTTACGATTCTTGGAAAACAACATCCGTTTACTATGATGTCTCGATATACAGCGATTTTGATCTCAGTCATTCTGGCATTGGTTTGTTTTGAACCGCATGAAAGATTTGATAAGAAGTTTAATATTTATTGCCAGAGTGCGGGAAAATCAGGAGTCATGCTTTTAGGATTGATTGTTTTGATGGCAGGAGGTTTCTCTGGTGCAGCAAAAATGATTGGTGGAGAACAATCGATTGTAAATATTGGAGTCAGATTTATTCCAATCCATTTTATGATCCCTGGAATTTTTGTTTTATGTGCAATTATTTCAACATGCATCGGAACTTCGATGGGAACATTAGTTACCATGTTGCCAATTGCTTCCTCTTTGGCATTGGGTGCAGGACTTAATCTTGGAATGACAGGAGCAGCAGTGATCACAGGAGCATTTTTTGGAGATAATCTATCAATGATTTCCGACACAACGATCTGTGCAACAAAAGGAGTAGGAGCACAGATGAAAGATAAGTTTCGAGTCAACTTTTTTCTAGCATTTCCTGCAGCGGTTATTACGATTGCTCTATATGCATTTTTAAGCCCACATGTGGGAGTGGATGTGTTGAAAATGGGTACATATCACATTGATGCGATTCTTCCATACTTTATCGTACTTGCATTAGCAATTAAAGGAATGGATGTAGTGATCGTATTGGCAATTGGAATGTTTTCTTGTTGTCTGGTTGGAATATTGAATGGAACTGTTACAGTTTTTGAATGGGCAAAGGCAGTATCAGATGGGATGCAAGGGATGTTTTGGCTGGCAGTTTTTACAACGATGGTTTCGGGATTGATCGGAATGGTGGAATATTATGGTGGCATTGAATATCTTGTTACGAAAATTTCTAAGATGATCAAGAATCGAAAGCAGTGTGAAACAATGATAGGCTTTTTATCGATGCTTGTTTCAGGAGTCATTGTAAATAATACGATGGCGATTATTATCATGGCACCGGTAGCTAAGGAACTTGGAGAGAAATATAAGATTGAACCAAAGAAAATGGCAAGTTTACTTGATATCGGAGCGTGTTTAGCAGTAATGATCGCACCACATGGAAGTGCAGTAATGATGGTAGCTCAAGCAACAAAAAGCAGCTATTTAGAAATTATGAGATACGAATTTTATCCAATTTTGCTAATCTTTATTACAACATTGATGATCTGGATACAAAAAGAAAATAGAAAGGAAAGTTAAAAATTATGGAAGAAAATAAGAAAGGTATCGATTATGGAGCAAAAGCATTGCTTCCATTATTAGTATTCCTCGTTTTATATGTAGGATGTGGAATTGTATTCACAGTATTAGGAACAAAGGAACCATTCTGGCAGATGCCGCGATATGTGGCAATATTGATTGCGATTTTATTTGCAATTTTAGTCTTTGATCGAAAGAAAAGTGTAACACAGAAAGTTGATATTTATTGTGATAGTGCTGGAAAACCTGGAGTTATGCAATTGGGATTAATGGTTATGATGGCAGGAGGTTTTGCAAGTGTGTGTTCAGCCATGGGAGGTCAGACATCGATTGTAAATCTAGGTATTTCATTAATTCCTAGTTATTTCCTTGTTCCTGGAATTTTTGCAATTTGTGCATTGATCTCAACATGTATCGGAACTTCTATGGGAACATTAGCAACCATGGTTCCAGTTGCAGCAGCACTGACAAAAGGTGCAGGATTGGATCCTGGTATGGCAGGAGCAGCAGTGATCACAGGTTCTTATTTTGGTGATAACTTATCTATGATCGCGGGAACAACTATCTGTGCAGTCAGAGGAGTTGGCGCAGATATGAAAGGAAAGTTTAAAGTAAACTTTTCTTTAGCACTTCCAGCAGCAGTGCTTACGATTATCTGTTATGCAGTTTTAAGTATGGGAAGTGGAACGAGTTCTGTAGCAGCAGGAAGTTATAATCTGTTAACGATCCTTCCATATGTGTCAACTTTGTTATTTGCATTACTTGGAATGGATGTGATCCTTGTGCTTGCAATTGGAATAGGACTTGCAGGAGTCATTGGAATTGCAGTTGGAAATATTTCATTTTTTGGATGGGCAAAAGCGGTTTCATCAGGGATGGAAGATATGTTTTGGCTTGCAGTATTTGCGATGATGATTTCGGGGCTTGTCGGATTGATTCGTTATTATGGTGGAATTGACTGGTTAGTTAATGTTGTAACAAAAAAGATTAAAGGAAAGAAAAGTTGTCAGTATATTTTCTGGATATTGTCTCTTGTATTATGTGCAACAATCGTAAACAATGTTATGACGATCATGATCTTAGCACCAATCGCAAAAGAAGTAGGAGAGCGATATAAACTAAACATGAATAAAATGGCCTGTTTTCTTGATATTGGAGCATGTGTTGCTGTTATGATCGTACCACATGGAACTGGTGCAATGATGGCACAGGAAGCTGTTGGAGGTACATATATTGAGGTGTTAAGATATCAGTTTTATCCATTGTTTTTGATGCTGTTAACAGCATTGAATATAGGAGTTGGTGGATTGTTTCATAAAAAGAATAGAGAAGAAAAAGGAGAGTAAACAATTATGAAAATTACAAAGATCGATCTATTATTTTCTGATCCAGTAGAAGATGGGTGGAGACCACTTTTTTGTAGAATTTATACGGATGCGGGAATCTATGGGGACGGAGAAGTCGCATTATCCTATGGAGATACATTAAACTCTGCATTTGGAATTTTAAAAGATCTGGCTCCTATGTTGATTGGTATGGATCCGTTAGATCACGAGGTAATTTGGCAAAAAATGTACAGACATTGCTTTTTTGCACTAAATGGAGGTCCTTTAACATTTGGTGGAATGAGTGCTTTTGACATTGCACTTTGGGATATAAAAGGAAAAGCATATGATCAGCCACTTTATAAGTTACTTGGAGGAAAACAAAGAAATAGCCTTCGTGCATATGCAAGTCAGCTGCAAAATGACTGGGGAGAAAACAGAAAACCAGCCAGAACGCCAGAAGATTATGCAAGAGTTTGTAAGACAGCAGTGGAGAAAGGGTTTGATGCAGTAAAACTTAATTTCTTAACATTTCATCCAAAAGAAGGTCGCTATCATGAGACAGAACAGACTGCCTTTTTAAGTCCTTCTTATATGGAAGTTGCAGAAGCACGTATCAAAGCAGCGAGGGAAGCAGTTGGAAAAAATGTGGATATTATTCTTGAAAATCATTGTTATACAGATAAATTATCTGCAGTTCAATATGGAAATATGGCAAAAAAATATGGAATCTTATATTACGAAGAACCAACCGTTCCACATCCAGATTTGTTATCTTATGTACATCAGGAAACAGGAATTCCAGTAGCAAGTGGAGAAAGAATTTATTCCAGATGGCAATATCGTCAGTATTTTGAAGAAAATTCGATTCAGATCATTCAGCCGGATATTGGAACGTGTGGTGGAATTACGGAAGTTAAGAAAATTTGTGACATGGCATATCTTTATGAAACGGGCGTGCAGATTCATGTATGCGGAAGTCCATTAGTAACTGCAGCATCTCTTCATTTAGAAGCAGCAATTCCTAATTTTGTGATTCATGAATATAATGTAAATACGGTAATGCCAAAGATGGTAGGTCTTACAAAGTACGATTATCAGCCAGTTGATGGTAAATTTTTGATACCTGATCTTCCTGGTATCGGAAATGAAATTGCAGACGAAACATTTGAACATAGTGAGATTGTTACGATTCAGTAAAAAACAATGGAAAATAAAGAAGTAAATGAAAATATATTAAAGACAATGCCAGTTGGACTGCTGTTTATAAAAATGGCAGTTCCAGCTGTTTTGTCACAATTAATAAATATTTTATATAATCTGGCAGATAAGATGTTTATCGGACATATGAAAGTTGGAGGAGCACGATCGCTTGCAGGATTAGGTGTGACGACACCGGTAATTCTTTTTTTATCATCGTTTGCAGCACTTGTAAGTATGGGAGGAACACCAAAAGCAGCGATTGCATTGGGAAAGAATGATAAAGAGAAGGCTGAGCGTATTATGGGAAGCTGTACAGCTCTTTTACTAGTGGTTTCTGTGATATTGACAATGGGAATGTTTATATGGGGAAGAGATATCCTATTAATTTTTGGAGCAAGTAAAGATACGATAGAATATGCACAAGATTATATGCAGATATACTGCCTTGGAACAGTGTTTATACAATTAGCATTAGGACTTAATTCATTTATCTCAACACAAGGATTTGCAAAAGTCAGTATGATCAATGTAACGATTGGAGCCGTGATCAATGTTATTTTAGATCCAATTATGATTTATATCTTTCATATGGGAATTAAAGGAGCTGCAATCGCGACTGTGATTGCACAGGGAGTTTCTTCTTTTTTTATTGTTCGTTTTTTAATATCAGAAAGAAGTGAGATAAAGTTAAGGAAATCTTACATACGAATTGATTGGAAATTGTTATGGCCGTGTATATTGCTTGGAATATCACCAGCACTCATGCAGATAACAGAAAATTTGGTAGCGATCAGTTTTAACACGGTACTTCAACATTATGGAGGGGATATGGCGGTTGCATCTATGAGCATTTTAAATTCTATTATGCAGTTTGTGATGTTGATTTTGCCAGGAATGGTTCAAGGAGCACAGCCGATCTTAAGTTATAATCTTGGTGCCGGGCTTTTCAAACGGGTTAGGAAAACATTTCAGTATTTATTGATTTCATGTGTTGTGGGAAGTAGTGTCATATGGGGTGTATGTATGTTTTTGCCGAATAGTATTATTCGGATTTTTACAAATAATGTAAAACTTCAAGAGTATTCTTGTTTACCATTACGAACATATCTTTGTTTACTTTGCATTTATGGAATACAGGTGGCATGTCAATATAGTTTTGTTGCACTCAATCAAGCGAAAACAGCTATTTTCTTGACGATATGGAGAAAGATTATTTTATTGATACCACTTATATTTATCTTACCGCATCTTGTTGCAAATCCAACGATCGGAGTATTTTTGGCAGAACCGATTGCTGATTTTATAGCGGTTTGTACGACAGGAACATTATTTTATAGGTATTATCGGAGAAAATTATGATTTGATTAAGTCTTTGAATATATAAATGTGAATGGTTCTTGACCGCAACCCGGATTTTCTTTGATTTTTTGCAAATTCTCTGATTCGCGAACGTTCCTTGCATAACTCACCCCTACGGGGTTCAAACAATGCACCACGTTTCGCTGAGAATTCACAAAAAATCAAAGAAAATCCTTAAAGTTGTGACCAAGAACCTTTCACATTTATATATACCAAAGTTTATCGAAATCACGCAAGGGGTGTATGTTTTAGGGTATTGGATTCCAATAAAGTTAATTCGAAATTAAAAAATAGAATAAATAACAAGTCTGTTTACAAATGCCAATTTGTAGACAATATTATTCTTCAATTTTAGATATCCATAATTGGATTACAATAACCGTGAACAAGCATATTGTGGTTCGTTGGAGTAATCTTCGTGTATGTGAGAAAAATTAAATGAAAGGGTATGGTTCAAACGATAGAATTCCATAGGCTTTTTTGCAAAATCGCAGCAAACTTGGTGTGCTGTTTGAGCGAAGCGAGTTGCACAAAGAAAGTTTGCGAACAAGCGTTTTGCAAAAAAGCCGTCATGGAATTCGTGTTTGAACCATACCCTTTCATTTAATTTTTCTCACATACTCAAAGACTACCCAATAAATCAGTTGCTAAAAGGAGCCATTTTGTTGTTTTGTGCTTGATTCAAAGGTTAGTCTATACTAACATATAGAAGTAAAATTCAAAAAGAAAGGAAGAGAGAAGGAGTTTTTCATGAGTGTAAAACGGGAAGTGATCTTGCCGTCTGAGGTTTCTGGAGAGGAGGGGAAGATTGTTTGTTACAGATTAAGCCCTCATCTTGAGCTACTCTATGTTGATATCAGGTCAAGAAGAATCCCAGAAGTTCAGATTCAGGCATATGAAGGGGAACCGGTGATGACCATAAATTATAGTTTCTTAGGAAAGTGTGAGGTTCTTTTAAGAAATGGTGGTGGAACATATGTGGATACGGGAGAATATTCGATTGATTATGGAACGGCATCAAGGGAAGCAGATGCATTTTATTATCCAAGAGCGCGTTATTATGGAATGGAATTGATCTTATATCCGTGTAAAGAATTGGATCAAGAATTGTCTTTTAATGGGAAAAATAAGGAAATGACCGTTGTGTTAAAAGAACGATTCAAAGGTAGGGAAACACCATTTATTTCAAAAGCAGATGCAAGGATGGAACAGGCAGTGAAAGTGATTGCAGACGATATCAAAGCGGATGCAGATGATGAGCTTTTGATGCTTGATGTCAGCCGGTGGATTCGGATTCTTTGCAGTCAGGAAGATGCAGTAGAGACAAACAGAGTTTATTATTCCAGATCACAGATTCAGATCGCAAGAAAAACAATGGATATCTTAACAGAAGATCTAAGTAAGAGATATTCAGCAGCAACACTTGCAAAACATTTTGGAATCAGTGAGACAAGTCTTAAGAATTATTTTAAGGGAGTGTATGGAAGAGGTTATAGTGAATTACTAAATGAGATCCGAATGAAAAAAGCAGCGAAACTGATCCTTCAAAATACAATGAAGATATCACAGATTAGTGACGCAGTTGGGTTTGCAACACAGTCAAGATTTGCAAAGGCATTTAAAAATTATTATGGGGTTGCACCACTTGAATATAAGCGTATCAATTATGGAGGTGAAGATCGTGAAGGAAAAGAAAGATAAAAGTTTACTAAGTCAACTCTTTGATTTTGCAGGAAGTTACAAATATTTAAGTATCCTTTCAGCAATTCTTGCAGCAGTAAGTGCATTTGTTGCGTTAGTTCCATTTTATTATATTTGGAAGGTGATGAAAGAAGTCTTAAGAGTTTGGTTTGATTTTTCAAAAGCAACAAAAATCAGTCATTATGGATGGTGTGCGGTAGGTGCAGCGATCCTTGGAATGCTAATTTACATGGCAGCTCTGATGTGTTCTCATATTGCAGCATTTCATGTACAGGCACAGATGAGAACGAGTATGATGGAACATATCATGACATTGCCACTTGGCTATATTGAAAGTGAAGGAAGTGGAAAGATACGAAAGATCGTTACGGATTCCAGCGCAGCGACAGAAACGTATCTTGCACATAATCTTCCGGATAAAGCAGTATCCATAGCGACACCGATCGGACTGCTGATCTTAATGGCAGTGTTTGACTGGCGCTTAGGATTAATGTGTTTAATTCCAGCAGCCATCGGATTTGCTTTTATGGGTTCTATGATGGGGAAAGATCTTGCAGAAAGTATGAAAGAATACCAAAACTCCTTGGAAGTTATGTCATCAGAAGCCGTAGAGTATATCAGGGGAATCCCAGTCGTTAAAACATTTGGCCAGACGGTATTTTCATTTAAACGATTTCGCGAAGCAATTGATAATTATGAGAAATGGACCATTGGTTACACGAAGAAAATGATGAAACCAATGATTGGATTTACAACTGCAGTCAATTCGATTTTTGTATTCATTATTATTGCAGCGTACTTATTTGGTGGAAGTCATATTACGATAACCTTTGGACTAAATTTATTTTTCTATATCATTATCACACCAGTTTTAACAACAACGCTGATGAAATTAGCTTATGCAGGAGAAGCACAGCTTCAGGTAAAAGACGCCCTGAATCGAATGAGCGAACTAATGGATCAAAAGCCATTAAAAGAAACAACAAATGGAAAGATACCAAAAGATAGTTCTATATCTCTTGAAAATGTAACTTTTGCTTATGATCATGCAGAGAAAAACGCGATCGATCATATTACAATTGACATTAAAGCAGGGGAACATGTTGCATTTGTAGGACCTTCCGGTGGAGGAAAGACGACACTTGCTTCCTTGATCGCGAGATTTTGGGATGTAAAAGAAGGAAGTATAAAGATTGGTGGTGTCGATGTCAGAGATATCACGAGTCGTGAATTGATGAACCAGATTTCTTATGTATTTCAGGATAGTAAATTGCTAAAAATGACGATTCTTGAAAATATCAGACTTGGAAAACCAGATGCAAGTGATGAAGAAGTCATGCAAGCATTAAAAGATGCACAATGTATGGATATCATTGAAAAATTACCAGACGGAGTACATACGATGATTGGTTCAAAAGGAATTTATGTTTCTGGAGGAGAAATGCAGAGACTTTCGATTGCCAGAGCATTTCTAAAAAATGCACCGGTATTGATCCTTGATGAAGCAACCGCTTTTGCAGATCCAGATAATGAACAGAAAGTACAAAAAGCATTTGAAAATCTATCCAAAGAAAAAACGGTGATCATGATCGCACATCGCTTATCAACGGTTACAAATGCAGATCAGATTTACGTATTAAAAGATGGAAAGATCAAAGAAAATGGAACACATGAGGAGCTGTTAAAGAGCCATGGCGTGTACGATCATATGTGGAAAGAATATAACAGATCCGTAAATTGGAATGTAGGAGGTGTATTATGAGCATCAAAGAAAAATTAAAACATAAATATGCACTTTCCGATCAAGGTGCAAGTGATATGATCAAAGCCATTTTGTATGTAACGATCTCAAATATTGTATTGATGTTTCCAGTAGGACTTCTTTATTTGTTATCATCGGATATTTTAGAAGGAGGTATCGCAGAATCAAAACTTCCGCTTTATATTGCAGGGATGATCGTAACACTTTTACTGATCGTAATAACAGCACGTTTTCAATATAATGGAACATTTTTATCCACTTATGTGGAAAGTGGTGTAAGACGCCGTACCTTGGCGGAAAAATTAAGAAAGATTCCATTATCATTCTTTGGGAAAAAGGATCTTTCAGATTTAACAAACACGATTATGGCAGATTGTGCCTGGCTTGAGACAGCAAGTTCTCATTTTATACCAGAATTGATCGGTTCTATGATCTCAACATGCGTTGTCATGATCATGCTGTTCTTTTTTGATGTACGAATGACAATTGCAGCAGTCTGGGTACTTCCAATCTCATTTTTTGTTGTATTTGGTGCAAGAGGAATCTCTCACAAGTTAAATGAAAGATCAATGAAGTATAAACTTCGTTGTCAGGATGGAATTCAGGAGGGATTAGAGACTCTAAGAGATCTAAAATCCTACAATGCAACGGCTACTTACATGGTTGGATTAAATCAAAAGATCCAGGCAGTAGAAAAACATGCAGTCACATCAGAAGCGATCAATGCAATGTTTGTATGTCTGGCACAATTAATCTTAAAATTAGGAATTGGAACAGTGGCATTGGTGGGAGGAATCTTATTTTCAAAAGGAGCGATCAATGCGTTAACATTTTTCATGTATTTACTGGTTGTATCAAGAATGTATGATCCATTTCAGGTAGCATTAGAAAATTTATCTGCGGTTATTTCCACAGATACACAATGTAAACGAATGGATGAAATTTTAAATCATGAAGAACAAACAGGAGAAAAAACATTAGAAAATCAAGGATATGATATTGCATTTGACCATGTAGGATTTTCCTATGATGGCCAAAAACAGATCCTTCGGGATGTAAGCTTTACTGCAAAACAAGGAGAAGTAACAGCACTGATCGGACCATCCGGAAGCGGAAAAACAACGATTTCAAGATTAGCAGCAAGATTCTGGGATATCAACAAAGGAACGATCAAGGTAGGTGGAATGGACATATCAAAGATCAATCCAGAAACCTTATTATCTTTATATTCCATTGTATTTCAGGATGTCACATTATTTAACAATACGATCATGGAAAATATCAGGATCGGAAGAAAAGATGCAACCGATGAAGAAGTTATAGCCGCAGCAAAACTAGCAAACTGCGAAGAATTCATCGAAAAAATGCCACAAAAATGGAATAGCATGATCGGAGAAAATGGATCAGAACTATCCGGAGGAGAGCGCCAAAGAATCTCCATCGCCAGAGCATTCCTAAAAGACGCCCCAATCATTCTAATGGACGAAGCAACTGCTTCCCTAGACGTAGACAACGAATCACTGATCCAAGAAGCACTATCAAAACTGATCCAAAACAAAACCGTACTGATCATCGCCCACCGAATGAGAACCGTAGACGGAGCAGACAAGATTATCGTATTAAAAGACGGAATCGTCGCAGAAGAAGGAACCCCAAAGCAATTAAAATCTATTGATGGAATCTATCGACATATGGTAGAACTACAAAACGAATCAATGAAATGGAAACTCTAATTGAAAGAAGATATCTTCAATTAGAAATAACCAAAATTGGAATCCAATATCCATCAACAAGCATCCCGTGGTTAGAGAGTAGACTTCGTGTATGTGATAAAAATTAAATAAAAAGGAGTCGGTCAAACGATTAGAACTCCATCATGGAATTCGTGTTTGACCGACTCCTTTTTATTTAATTTTTATCACATACTCAAAATCTACTATTTCGCTATCATCTCCATAATCTCATTGCTTCTCTGAACAAACTTCGTCATTTCCTCAGGAGCTAATGGTTTATGGCTTAACATTGCAAGATCATATAACTGTTCGCAAATGATCTTCGCATTGTCGGCATCCCCATGCTCAAACAGATATTTCACAAGTGTATTATTTGCATTCAGAGTCAGAACCTGTGCAGGAGCACCAAACATATTTGGATCCATACCTGGCATTGCATACATCTTCATCATATCCTGCATACGTCGGCTTTCTTCGGATAATGTGATGATAGAAGAAATTTTCGCATCTTTTAATTTCTCAACATGAACATCAAGATTTTCTTTATTTAATGTCTTTCTAAACAGGTCAGTTAAAGAAGTCTTGATATCTTCTAATTCTTTCTCATCAACTTCCTCTTTTAATGCATCTTCGACATCCGCATCAATACGTTTGAATTTGATATGCTGGTTTTGCTGTTCAATCTGAGTGATAAATGCAGAATCAATGTTATGACCTAAGATCACGGCATCCATACCCTGTTCTTTGAACATATTGATGTACTGGCTCTGCTGAACTTCGTCTGTGATGTAGTAAAGTGTTGTTACATCATCATCGTTTGCAGGAGCAGGAACAAGATCACTTAATGTGACATATTTGTGTTCCATGTTCTTAAATAAGATGTAATCTTTGATCTTATCTGCAA
>OLNM01000396.1_pt1 | contig 42091 bp, 42 predicted proteins | sample 1672391 | NCBI WGS metagenome assembly OLNM01 (sample SAMEA3136680, study PRJEB25190) | human gut metagenome | reverse complement strand
CTTGAGTACGGCAAGGCGACGTTGACGCGGTTTGAATTTGATTTTCGAAGAGTATTAATCAAACTAAAAGGACCTAGCCCTATACAATACAGAACTAAATCCTTTGAATAAATAATTGATCTAACTTTTAAAATTCCTACAGAAATTCCAGTTTTTCTCTATTTGATACCAGACATTAGTTTTTCAATACGCGGAACGTAGAAGAGTAAGATAATACTGAATACAATCGTAATTCCTCCAACAATTCCATAGTAAGCCACTTCAGTTTCGCTTGTATAAAATTTTACAATTTGAGCATTGATAGCTTGGGAAGCTGCATTACTCAAGAACCAGATAGACATCATTTGTGCTTGGAAGGATTTTGGTGCTAGCTTAGTAGTAACTGATAGACCAATAGGCGAAATCAACATTTCCCCCACAATCACAATAGCCCAACTCATAATCAACCAGAAAGGACTGACCTTAATATCTGTCCCAAAGAGCATTCCTGGTAACATCATCCACAAGAAGGATAAACCTGCTGCAAATAAACCGTAAGCAAATTTCTTAGAAGAGGACGGTTGCTTTTTACCCATTTTTCCCCACAACCATGCAAAAATCGGCACATAAATCATAATGAAAAGTGGATTGATACTTTGGAAGAAACTAGATGGGAAATGAATCTGATTCCCAAATACATTAAAGTAAAGTCGAGTTTGATCATCCGCAAATAGAGCGAGAACAACAGATCCCTGCTCCTCAATAGACCAGAAGAGTACTCCAGCGATAAATAAAGGAATGTAGGCAAACACTCGGGATCTCTCAGTAGCAGTTATTTTATGACTAGATAAAATTTTGAAGAAATAGTAGATTGGAATGATTACCGCAATCACTGTAAAGATATTAACAATCATATCCACGTTAAACTGGTGAGTAAAGACTAAACCTATAACCACGAGAATAACCATGACAAGTGTAATCAGCAAGCGTTTAATCAATGTCTGCTGGTCCTTCTGTGAAAGGGGATCAGTGGGGTAAAGACTTGATTCAGGCAGGTATTTCTTCCCATCTAAAACATACTTCACCAGACCAAAGAACATCCCAACGGCAGCTAATGAGAAACCTAGATGGAAATTGACTCCCTGACCTAGATAACCTACTAGATAAGGGGCAACGAAGGCACCTAAGTTAATACCAAAGACAAAGATACTAAAACCTGCATCTCGTCTATCATCCTCTTTCTCATAAATTCCCCCAACCATATCTGAGATATTGGGTTTTAAAAATCCAGTACCAAAGATAATCAAGGCAATAGAAAGATAGAGAGCCACTTGTCCAAAAGGTGTTGCCAAAGCAATATGCCCTAGCATAATCAAAATCCCACCGTAAAAGACAGTCTTACGGCTTCCTAAAATACGGTCACTGACAAAACCACCAATAACCGAAGACAAAAATCCCAGCGAGCCATAAATCGCCATAACCGATGCAGCTGTGGTCTTATCCATTCCCAATCCACCATCTTGCACACTATAGTACATATAGTAAAGTAGGATAGCTCGCATCCCATAGTAAGAAAAGCGTTCCCACATCTCTGTAAAGAAGAGGGTGGACAAGCCCATAGGATGTCCAAAAAATGTTTTCTGTTTTTCCATATATATTCTCCTTTAACGATATAATAATTCATTTTACAGAATTTTCAAACAAATGTCAAACAAATCCTGTTTATTTTAGAAAATTTTCTGAAAAAATCACACGTCTCATACTTAATTCCATCATAAAAATCCATTTCAGACTAACTTCCACTTCGGTCAGGCAAGTGGAAGTTACTTTGAAAAATCACCTTTAAAAATTTGCTCTTGTTTAGTTTATACTCAATGAAAATCAAAGAGCAAACTAGGAAACTAGCCGCAGGCTGTACTTGAGTACGGCAAGGCGACGTTGACGTGGTTTGAATTTGATTTTCGAAGAGTATTAAAAAATGTTTCAAACCTTGACACATACTTATCTTATCCTTTCCTCTTCAGTAAACAAAAACATCCCTATGCCAAACTTGTAATTACTACAATACAAGCCAATAAGAATAGAGATGTAAAACTGTTACACATTAAAAATAAATAATTAGTAATTAAAGAATAAAAATTGTATACGAAATGTCTCAATTAGTTTTCGCTAGTAAATATCATTTCCAACAAACGCCCTCTCAATTCCTTATCCTGATGATGCAAGATATTCATTAAGTCATGATAATTTTTGGCATTGATGAATTGATTTAACAATCTATCTTTTAATTCATATGGAAGAGAAGCTGTCTTTAGTAGTCTGAAAACTTCATCATTCAGAGATGGTATTTTATTATCTTTCCATTCAAATCTAGCTGTATCATTCTTATTTGGAAATTCAATTATAGACACATTCGTTCCTTTAAAATGAATTCTATGTTTTCTATTGCTTGGAACGATTCTAGAATCTCCTTGTAATGCCAACTCTACCATTCCCATTTCCCAGTCAATTGATAATCTTGTTTTATATCTTTGACCATTTTGATCTTCAATCATTTCAAAAGAATGTTGTTTGCCTGGGAATACATACCAATCTACAATTTCAGGTAAATCAACACCCATATCTATCTCGGAACCAACCAAAGGAATGATTGCACCACTTTTTGCAAACACAGGTATAGTCGAAATGTCTCTATAAACACTCAACTTCACACCACCTGTATATTTTTTCTCTGAAAAGAAGTCATACCATTCACCTTCAGGGAACCATACATCCACTTTTGCAGATTGGAATGCCAAATCCATCTTTTCTACAATGGGAGCCACCATCAGTTCTGTTCCAAAAAAGTATTGATTTGGAACATTATAGCTCTCATCATTCTCTGGGTAGAAATAATACATTGGGCTGATTAATGGGGCACCTTCCTCGTGTGTCTGTACATTCATGGTATATAGATATGGAATCATCTGATGTCTCAAACGAAGGTATTTCTTCATAATTTTAGATGTTGTTTCTGAAAAAAACCAAGGTTCTTTACTATTAAAAGGACTTCTAGAACTATGTAATCGAGTAATCGGACTAAAAACGCCAAACTGTAGCCATCTAGTTTGTAGCTCTTCGTCATAATCCCCCAGCATGTGCCCACCGATATCATGGCTCCACCAACTATAACCGATATTTGATGCTGTCGCTGTAAAATAAGGTTGAAATCTTAAGGAATTCCAACTAATAATAGTATCCCCTGAAAAACCAACAGGGTATCGGTGACTACCTGGCCCTGCATATCTTGATAAAATCAAACCACCTTCTGCATTTTTACAACTATCCTGATAGTGATAATGGTTTAAAAGCCACAGTGGATCCAACATACCTTGAGTCCCTTGTTGCCAGTCAATCCACCAAAAATCTACTCCCTGCTTTTCTAGCTCATAATGAACATCTTTAAAGTAGGATTCCCTAAAAGAGGGATTAAAAAAATCAAAAATAGCAGGTTCCTCTAATTCTACATTTAACCCCAATCGTTTGGCGACTCGAGGATAAGCTGCTTCATAAGCCCGTATACCATCAGCAGGATGGACATTTAAGGAGAGTTTTAACTTTCTATCATGAAGTTGTTGCAATAACTGTTCTGGATTAGGTATTAAGTTTTTATTCCAACTATATCCTGTCCAGCCACTTCCAAAACGAGCTGGAATGTCAGTGATATGCCAATCCATATCTAACACACCGATAGATAATGGAATTTTCTCTGTTTTAAATCTGTCTATTAAATCCAAGTATTCATCCGACGTATAAGGCCAATATCTACTCCACCAATTGCCTAAAGCATATCTTGGCAACAAAGGTGTTGAACCAGTCAAATGGTAAAAGTCTCTGATTGCTCCTCTATAATCATGCCCATAGGCAAAGAAATACAAGTCAATTTGATTTTCTCTCTCAATATAACCAGACTGTTCATCCCAAATAAATCCTTTAGAATCATCCAATAAGGCTATACCATTTCGGCTAATAATTCCATCTTCTAACGAGATTGCTCCATCTGCCTCATCCAGAGTCCGAGCTGTTCCTTTTAACGTTTCAATAGATTCACCAAAATACCAGCGACTACCATATACAGCAAAATTTCCTTTTAATTCTATAAATAAATTTTCGGCGTTAAATTCTCCTTTATTAAAGTGCAGATGAAAATAGTCCGTCATAATATCTAGTACGTTTGATGTCTCGATATAATCTAACGAAACTTGACCAAAATCTCTATTATAGATAAGTTGTGTCGTTCTATCCTCAAAACTTCCAGTTTGAGAGTATTCTAACCTTACTAACTTGTCTGTTAATACAGAGATTCGATAAAACTCTCCCTTAAAAATTTTCAATTTGTTTTCCTCCTTTTAGTAAATTTCTTTACCTTATCAAACATTTTATTTGTTATCGTTACATTCATCAATCCGCAAAAAGCAAATCCCCCAAATGTAAATACGTAAATAGCGGTTAAAACTCGTTCTGGACTACTAAAACTCATATACAGTACAGAAATATTAAATAAAACCAACATGATCGCTTGTATTGGATTTAAAATACAAATTAATACGCTATTTACAATACTATTTTTTAGATTATCTTTAAATAGACCAATATAGGGAAAAATAACACTCATCAAAAGTATTATAACAAATAAAAAGGGCAACACTAACAATAAACTATACTCTGAAAATAAACTTGAATAGCCCCAAAGACAATAGTTCACATATAAAAGTAATTCTATTAGGAGGATAAACAACCAAATAAAAGTTGATTGTTTAAAATTTTGTCTAAAGATCCGAAAATAATGATAAGCAATATCGGTATCTTTACCTTTTAAAATACGATACCACATTGTCGTAAGAGAAGTTAATGATGCCCCAATTGTAACTATTGGAATACAACTAACAATAAATAGAGTATTTAAAATAATTAAATCTGTCAAAAAAGTTAAAATTCTAACCATTTTTCCATCTAATGAAAATAATTTTTGCATAATATATTCTCCATAAAATCAATCGTCTTAACTCTATATTTTAGAATGTCAGTTGCACAAAAATATTACCTAAATTATTTAAAAAACATTTCCAAATTTCTTTAAAAATTAGAATAAAGGAAGCGAGATAATTGGATGTTATCAGTCTCGCTTCCTGTAATTAGCTAGTCCCTTGTTTATACAACCAAGAGTTCATATAAAGTATTACTCTTTTACTTCTTTTTGGTAACGATTATATGCTTCCTGTTGAATCTTCATAAATTCGTCCAATCCCATATTCTTAAGAGTTTCTTTGTATGAGTCCCATTCTTTTTCTATGCCGCCTTCAACTACCCATTTAGATGCTTGTTGTTTGACATAAGATTCAATACTCACATAGATTGATGATAATTTGTTAAGCTCTTCTTGTGAATAAATCACATTAGGGTAAGCTGGTAACGCAAATTGTTTCAAATCTTGATCCATCTTCAATTTCAATCCATCACCTTGTGTTTGATCGATTTCTACGCGACTATTGATATCATCACTTACGTATTTAGGACCAAAATCTCGAAGTGAATTAATCCATGCCCATTCATCAGCTGATTTACCATCTTTAGGAGGTAACACTTTAAACTTATCACCATTCTTTTCAGTAGCTATTCCAAATGATCCATAGAAATTCTGAATACTTGCTTCATCTGTATATAATTTATCCAACCATTTCAATAATTTAGCAGGGTTTTTGCTCTTATTTGTAATCAAAATTTCATTTCGACCATAGTTGTAATGATCTGGATCAGAAAAGACATATTGTTTACCATCCATACCTTTTAAAGCAGGTAGAGCAATATATTCACTTGAATGTAAGCCAAACGTTGCATCTGCTGTCCAACCACTAGAAACACCTACTCTAGATACTCCCTTATCCATACGTTTTGCTACACTCATAGAGGTATCTTCTGTAAAGATTTCCGGATCAATCAAACCTTTTTTATAAGATTCGTGCATTGCTGCAATCCCTTGTTTATAACTTTCTTCTGTACGAAGGTAGACTGGTTTTCCATCTTTTACAGACATTTCATATGTATTATCTGCCCCTAAACGATTATTGAACGGAAGAATATATGAGAATGTTGGATCAAAGTTTCCTGCTCCGAATGGAATTTCATCAGAAGCGTCTCCATTTCCGTTCGCATCTTTATCCTTAAATTCTTGTAGTACTTTTACTAAATCATCATAAGTTTCTGGAACCTTTAATCCTAAATTATCCAGCCACTTTTTATTAATAAATAGCTGATTAGCTACAGTAGGACGCATCGGTAATTTTTTAGGTAGACTGTAGATATGACCATCTGGTGAAGTAATCATAGCTTTAATCTTAGGTTCTTTCTCCATAGCCTTAGTTAAATTTGGCATGTTTTCTTTGATTAAATCTTCCAATGGAATAAATAAAGATTGGTTCTGAGCAATTTCTGAATCTGTAAAAGCATTTGAACCTAAAAATGCATCTGGTAAATCTCCACTAGCAACCAACACAGATTTCTTATCTGCCCAATCTGCAGCTACAAGTGTGTCCCATTTAACATCGATACCTGATTCTTTGGCAGAATCAGTTAGAAAACCTTTATGATAATCTTCCCCCCAGTCAGACCAACGAACAGTTGTGATTTTATAAGAGTCTTCTCCAGACTTATCGTCCTTATTCGCATTATTGGAATTTGCACAGGCTGTTAAGCCAGCAAGTGTAACTGTTCCTAAGAACAAATATGTAAATGATTTATTTTTCATGTCTTTCTCCTATTCTTTCAAGGCGCCAATCATTACGCCTTGATTAAAATATTTTTGAACAAAGGGATACAACAACATAATCGGAGCGGTTGAAATAACAATTGCAGCATATTTCATCATATCGGCTTTGATACGAAGATCTGATGCCACTTCTCCTGTTGCTTGCGATTGTAACATTTGATTACTAATTAGTAAACGTCGTAAAATTAATTGCAATGGCTGTAAATTTTCATTCGTTAAATAAATTAAAGCATTAAACCACGAATTCCAAATACCAACTGCAGTCCAAAGTCCAATAACTGCTATAATAGCTTTTGATAAAGGAACGACTATCTTAATAAAATAACGAATTGTACCACATCCATCAATTTGCGCAGCCTCCCACATCCCGTCTGGAATACTATTATTAAAGAAAGTTCTAGCAACAATAATATTGTATGATGAAACCGCAAAAGGTATTACCATTACCCAAAATGTATCAATTAGGCCAACATTCTTTACTGTTAAGTAGGTAGGAATCAAGCCACCTGATACGAACATAGGGATTATGTATAGAATACTCATCCATTTTCTACCAACTAATTCTTTTCTAGATAAAGCATAACCAGCTGGAATATTGACTACTAAAGCAACTAAGGTACCAACAACAGTATATAAAATGGTATTTAGATAGCTACGTAAGAATAAAGGTTGTTGAATAAGACGTAAATATCCATCTAATTTCCATTCTCTAGGAATAAACCATACCTTTCCATTTGCAACATCTGAAGGATTACTAAAAGATGCAATCACTACAAACCATAACGGATAAACAATTAACAGGATAAGGAAAATTGCTAAACCATAGGTAACTATATCAAATAATAATTCAGAGTTTGTTTTTCTTGATTTATGAAACCATCTCACTTTAAGCACTCCTTCCTTTAAAAAAGACCCGTTCTAGTATATCTTTTTGAGAACCAGTTAACAGATAACAAAATTATTAGATTGACTACGGTGTTAAATAACCCTATAGCTGTCGAATAACTATACTGAAAATTCACCATACCAACTTTATAAACATAGGTCGAAATTATCTCACTTCCTGCTAAATTAAGAGGATTCTGTAATAGTAACACTTTCTCAAACCCTACACTTAATAAACTACCTGCTCTTAATATTAATAGAATCATAGCAGTTGGCAAAAGTAATGGTAATTCTATATGCCGAATTTTTTGTAACCTAGAGGCACCATCCATAGTTGCAGCCTCATAATATGTAGGATCAATTGCAGAAAGCGCTGCTAGATAAATAATACTATCCCAACCAATATGTTGCCATACATCGCTCCAAACATAAACACCTGCAAAATGACTAGGTTTTGATAAAAGATCTGGAATAGTAATTCCAACAGACTTAAATACATTTGCTAACAAACCACTAGTAGGAGATAAAAATAAGATAATCATCCCACACATAACCATTGTAGAGATAAAATGGGGTAAGTAGGTTGTCACTTGAAATATTTTTCTAAATTTCCCAACTCTTAACTGATTACTGATTATAGCTAGTATAATAGGTAAGGGGAATCCTACTACAATACTATAAAGTGAAATTTTTAATGTATTGAACATAGTTGTCCCGAATTGGAATGATGAGAAAAATTGAGTAAAGTACTTAAATCCCACCCACTGACTAGCAAAGATACCATTGGCTGGTGAGTAGTCTTTAAATGCAATAATTAATCCCAACATGGGAATATAGGAAAATAAAATTAATAGCAATATTGAAGGAAAAAGTAATATGTATAACGGAATACTATGCTTTAATTTTATTTTATGAAGTTGAGATGCTACTTTCATTTTTTTCCTCCTATCTGATTTTCTACGATTATTTTACACCAAAAAGAATTCCCTTAATATAACTTTTTGGACTAGGTTTATCAATTTTTCAGTTTATCAGTTCTAATAACTATTACTTTTCCGACATCTTGATAAAACATATCTGTTTTGTACATGATATCGTATTTTCAAAGTGCTATAATTTTAATAGGAGACTAGTATATGAAATTAAATCACGACTTATCAAAAAAACATTCTATTCATTTTTTCTTTAAACTCCTACTTGTACTACTATTGATAAATATTTTAATCAATATTGCTATGAGTAATATAACCAGAAATTTTATTAAAAGCCAAAATATAGTACACTTACGTAGCTCAATTGAAATTTATGCTGACTCTGTTAATGAGAAATTGCATTCTGTAGAACGCTTTATGTACTCAACAATAACGCATAATGAATCTTTAGAGAAATTAAATCATGTACAAACGTTTCTTGACTACCAAGAAAATCTCAAAAAAGTTCAAACTAGCTTTGCAGAGTTTGAATATCAAAATGAAACTCATATGACATTCTTATTAGAAACCGATAGTACTGATCATTTTATAAATGTCTCCAATCTTTATATTCCATATGAAGATTATCTACTGTTAAAATCAAATCTAAAATCATTGCGTAGTGATATAAGTGACCGTAAATGGAAAAATGTAACTACTAAAAACAGCGAATACTTAGTTAAATCTGTCCATTACGAAGGAAAAATCATTTATGCCGTCATATCTTCAGAAGATATCCTAAAACCTCTCAGAAAACTCAATATTGGAAATAATGGTAAACTTTCCCTAAAAGAGCCTAACAATATACCCTCCGAAAACTACCTAATTCATGCCCAAAATGAAAAAACGCATTTACCTTTCGATATTTATGTTTTAGTCGATTATGCCGAAGTCTTTAGAAATATCACACTCTTAGAAGTATTTTTATCAGCTGTTCCTATCATTATCACCATTTTATCAATCATCATTATCCTATATATTCGTCAGTGGATGATTAAGCCTATAACAAGACTCACTGAACGGCTCTCTCAACTTGGGGACTCCATCCCCCCTTCTGAATTTTTTATATCTGAAGGTATACTAGAAATTGATAAGGCAAATGATAAACTTAATAAAGTAATTTTTGACATGCAAGAATTAAAAATACGAGAATATCATTCACAACTAGAACTTAAGAAGATTGAACTTAATTATCTTAAAAATCAAATCCGACCGCATTTCTACTTAAATATGTTATCAATGATTCATAGTATGCTTCAAACAAAAAACTACAAGGAAATTGAAGAATTAACTATCCTAACTTCAAATTATCTCCGTCATTTATTTATGGCTAATCAAGATTTTTCAGAACTTAAAGATGAAGTTCAGCATATTAAAGATTATTTAGAAATACAACGAATTCGATATGGAAATAGTATCTACTTTTCACTAGACTACAATTCTGATTTACAAAATACTCTTGTCCCATCATTACTGTTACAAACGTTTATTGAAAACACAATAAAACACGGTTTTTCATTTCAAGATTTATTTACAATTTTACTATCAATAAAAAAAGTAAAAACTGAGGACTCAGATTATATTCAGATTTGTATCGAAGATAATGGTCCAGGTTTCTCTGAAGAAATTTTATCAAAACTAAATCAGAAACAGTCTCTAATAACAGAAGATGGACATCATATTGGGATCACAAACACCATCGAACGTTTAAATCTTCTCTATCCTAATGACTATAGTATTGCATTTGAAAATAATGAAGAAGGTGGGGCTAAAATTCTTTTACTTATTCCATACAAGATTATCGACGGAGGTTATAATGAACATCTTATTAGTTGATGACGATCGCTTTATCATTGAAGCTTTACGAGAGAAAATAAATTGGGCTAAACTACACATTGACACTGTTTATGTTGCCTATAGCCTCACTCAAGCTCAAAATATTATTAGAGAGCATCCTATTGATCTCATGATAAGCGATATAGAAATGCCTCAAGGCAGTGGCCTCGAACTCTTATCTTGGATTAGAAATGAAAAATATGATATAAAAACAATTTTTTTAACTAATTACGCCGACTTCAACTATGCTCAAAAAGCAATTGAATTGCAAAGCTTTGAATACTATCTAAAACCCATTAACTTTGAAAAATTAGAATTTATTATTCAAAAAGCCATTAGTAAAATTGAGAATCATAACTTAAACGGAAAAAATGATGCACTTTTACAAATAGAAGATAACTTCTGGTATGATTACCTTAGAAAACCTCAAATTTCTCGCATTGATGAGCTAGAAAATATAGCAAGCAAACAAGATTTTATTCTTCAAAAACACCAGTATTTTTTTCTTGCAGTTTTAACAATCAATCTTAATGAAGAAGATTATTCTGCAGAAACTCCATCATGGACTTCTCAACTAAAAAGAGAACTTCAAAGAATTTCACAACCTTCTTATAAGCTGATAAGTCTATTCAAGATGGAAAGCCAGGTTGATCAATATGTTTGTCTCTTTAGAGTAGACTCATCCAAACGTAGTGACAAATTGGCATATGAGATTCATTCTCAAATTTCTAATAACTTTAGTAAATATTCAAACATTATATATAAGAGTTGCCATAAAATATCCGATATTTTATTTCATACCAAAGAACTCTACACTTATAATGAACAATATGTTTCTTATTGGAATACTATTACATGTGTTCCACATAGTTTTCCAACTTCCTTTAAAACAGAAACTCTTTCAATTACTTTTTTAGATACCTTAAGTGAACACGAATTAAGAGAAAAAATTAATTCACTTGCTTATAATTCTCAAATTCCTACTTTCACACTACAACAAATTTTACTAGATTGGACTCAACAAATAGGAATATATCTAGATCAAAATGGAATCTCGGCACATAAATTATTCCAAAACAGCACTCATGATTTCTTATTCCAACGACGCTTTCATTCAATTGAATCTTTTCAGGATTACTTTGATTATTACTGGTCACATGCTAAGAAATTTGCAACAAACATTGAAAACCAAAAAAATAGTATTCAACGCATCGTCGAATACATAGATCATCACTACTATGAAGATATAAATCGTTCTATATTAGCAGATATGGTTTATCTCAGCGCAGATCATTTAGCTAGAATTTTTAAAAAAGAAACTGGAGAAACTCTTGTTAAATATATAACGGATAAGCGCATTAATGCTGCTAAATCTCTCCTATCTCAAACAAATATCTCGATATCACAAGTATCTTGTCAAGTAGGGTATGATAATTATTCTTACTTTACTAAAATTTTTAAACAAAGGACTGGGCTTTCTCCTGGAGATTACCGTAAAACTTATCAAAACAAAATGTAAGCAATCTAAATCATTGAAATGATAAAGACTGTGGTAAGCTTTGACACTCTACAATTTTTCCAAAGATAGCTCCATAAACTTATTTGAAATTGCTGATAAGGTAACTTCTTAAAAAGTCAGTTTGAGAAAAACATCCAGTAAATATTTCTAGGATAAAACGTATACTATCAAGCTTTTACATTCCTGATAGTATGCGCTTTTTATTTGAATACTTGCTACAAAACCTCATAAGGTTTACTATCATGCCATAGCAAAATGAACTGCACCCTAAAAGTTAAATAGAAAAAATCTAACTTTTAAGGTGCAGATTACATAAAATATTCTAGTACAATAGAGCATTCTTATCCAGGGTGGTCGAATGTATAAACTCATAACTTGAAAAGAATTTTTTCAAATAACTTCGTTAATTTAGTTTTGTCTCCATAAACTGTACCATCCATATATAAATGATAAATCTCATCATCATCACCGATTGATATTTCACATTCATAACCTTTCATTAAAGCTAAAGAGCGAATAACCTCCCTCTGCGTTCTACCATTTCCCTCACGAAATGGATGAAAATAATTGAGATTATCTAAAATTTCGACCAATAACTGAATGACTTCTTTTCTACTATTAGCATTGTCATGAAATCTATCTATCAAATTATTAAGGTAAGTGAGTGCTGTATCGAAAGACTGAATCGGCATAAATGCATTACCACTTTTTGAAATATTGACTTTTCTAAATTCACCTGCCCAATGATACATATCTTCAAACAAAAATTGATGAATTTTCAATATATCTTCTACACTATTAACTAAGATAGGATTGATAAATAATTTCAAACTCTGACTTGCTACCATATGATATTCCAGCTCACGTGCTTTTTGCTCATCTCGTTCTTCCTGCTTATTTCTTAGAACTGAAGAACCCGGATAGGTATATAAATTATCTGGATCAATATAGTCATAAGAATTATAACATTTACGCTTCATTAAGCCATCCCCAGACCAAGAGCTTCATCTCGTAATTTTTCAACATCGCTAACCGTAGGTCGCCATCCTTCAATCATATTTGTACTTAAAGCATACCAAACACTCTTAAAAACGGAGCGGTTTTCAAAAGCTACTCCCATGATTGTCATCTTTTCTTTATCTATATCTAAGGACATATACTACCTCCTATAGTTACATTATACCATGTTTCTCTGTAGCTTTTAAATATTTTATTTTGTCTGTAATATCTAAATTTTCAGCACATTTAGCCTATTTTATAAATCTCAAACTCAAATATGAAAGCGCGTTCTTTTTCCTTTTTTTACTAATGTTCCATATTCTATGATAACATACTTTACTGTATTGTTTTTTTAAGTAACAGCAGTTCCCTGTTAATCAACTATTCGAACTACTTTCTATTTTGCTTCATCCCCTGCAAAGTAAAAAGAATAAAAAAAGCAGAGAAGAGCATCTAAAAAAGATATCTTCGCTGCTAATGTTAACATTCATTATTTAAACTATATGGATTTTATCATCGAATATGCTGTTTTACTTATTAAATACTTTGCTCCTCTTTCACCAACTTCTTATCATACACACGGATGAATGGAAGATAAACTAAGAATGCTGCAAATGCACATACTAGAGCAACTAATACAGCTCGAAGATCTGCTGTCCCTAAGAAAGCTCCAATTCCTACTGGAGTTGGCCATGGAACCTGTGCAATAACCGGCTTAATAAAGTTTAGAGAATTCACTACGTAATAAATAGTAGCAGTAACCATTGGTGCTAAAATAAATGGTATAGCCAAAGCTGGATTATAAATAATAGGTAATCCAAAAATTAATGGTTCATTAATATTGAATAAAGCTGGAACTACAGATGCTCGTCCTATTGCTTTAAGCTGTTCAGATTTAGCGGCAAAAGCAATATATAAACATAGGCCTAAAGTTGCACCAGAACCACCTGCAATTACAAACATATTAGAGAATTCACCTGCAACAGCAAAGTGCCCACCAGCAGCATTTTCAGCCATGTTAGCAAGAGCAATCGGATTAACAAATGCAAAAACAATGTTAGCACCGTGGATACCTACAATCCAAAGTAGTTGAGTCAACAGATAAATAATCATTAAACCAATCCATGAATTAGTCAGATTGGATACAAAACCAAATGGAATTGCAATGACTTTAAAAATATCTGTTCCCATTGCTACAAGAAGACCGTTGATAAAGATAACAACGAATGCAACAACAAATCCTGGAATCAAAGCGGTAAATCCACGAGAAACTCCTTCTGGAACAGCTTCAGGCATTTTAATAACCCAATTATTTTTAACACACATACGATAAATAAGAACAGTCACAATTGCCATAATGATTGCGGTAAAAATCCCCGTTGTCCCAAAACGTGCGACTCCATTTCCCATTGCCCATCCATCTGCAATTACTGCGCCTTCTTTTAGACTTGTCACAGCCTTCATCATTCCACCATCAAAAATGATTTGCGGTACTGTCATGACAAAAGCCATCAAGGCAAGCAAGGCACCATTAAGAGGATTCATATTGAGTTCTTCTTCCTCTGCATAAATTTTTGTCAATTCATATGCAAGTGATAGAACGAAATAAAGAGATAGAGAACCCATAGTCGCATAGTTTGCAACCATGTAAAGTGATGTGAATTTATCAAATGAAGCAGAGAAAATATCTGCCACAATTGGCCAAAATGAGAAAGCTTGTGGCAAAATACTGAATACCAAAAACATTGATCCTACAATAGTAAATGGTACAGCAGCCATACCTGCAGCCGTGATAGCACGCACTACTTTAAACTGAGCAAGTTTGCCCATTGGTCCCATAACATGGTTTTCAAGGAAACCAAACAACCCGTTTTGTTGATCCATAAATAGACCTCCTTAATAAAACATAATAATTTTTACTTTTTAAAGACTAGTTTCAAATACAAATTATACTAGATCAGGATTATAAACTAAGTGAGTTCTTTTCCAATTGGACAAATTGTTGATAAGCCTTATCTGTTCGTTTATAAATTTTTTTAATTCTTCTAATGTCTAACAAACTCAGAACTAAACCTAATAGAAGAACTACAAAAACAAATAAACGTGCTACTTGATTATTTTCAAAAATCGGAAAAAGATTCGTAAACCAACTTGTCCAAGTTAAAACAAGTAATCCTATTGAAATAAGCATTTGTATTCTAACAAACATTAGTGTTATTCCCAACTTTTCTTTCCTTTCTCCATAAAGTTTAAATTGTTCAACAGTTGCCAAAATAGAAAATACTATGAGCATAATGGGGAAAATAATAATAAGCGAGGGACTAATAAACTGATTCAAAAGCCAATAAACATTTCCAAAAAAGAAGAGTGCTATTGAATAACGTAGAAGAAGATATCGATTGAAAAAAGTATTAGTTAGAGCCATCTCTCGACGTTGTTGTTCAATTTTTTGTCGTTCTTTTCTATCCATATCATTCCCTCCTTATATTTAGTTAACTTTCTTATAAAGAGCTAACATTTCCTTTGCTACTTCTAATAATGTCATAGTGGTCATTAAATGATCTTGAGCATGTACCATGATAATTTCAATTTTAATTTCCACTCCACTTGCGTATTCTTGCAAGAGTTTGGTTTGTGCATGATGCGCTTCAAGAATTATCTCATTTGATTGATTTAATTTACTTTCTGCATCATCAAAACTACCTTCTCTCATTTTTGCAAATGCTTCATGTATTTCTGACCTTGCATTTCCCGAATGCAGGATAATTTCAAATGCTGCAACCTGCAGTTCCTCTTGATTCATATGAACCTCCTATTTTATCTTCTCAAATATGTTAATAAAATCTTCAAAGTTATTGCAAGATATTAGCTGATTTTGCAATTCATCATTCTCTGTCAGATAGACTATCTTTTTAGTCACAGTTGCCAAACCTTCGTTCCCATATATTGATGGAGATAGAAGAAATACTAGCTGAACATGTGAGCTTTGATTATCCCAGAATAACGAATCTTTACAAATTGCAACCGAAACCTTTCCCTCTGTACCAAAGGGCTGAATAGGATGTGGAACTGCAATTTTTTCAGAAAAAACGACTGAACTTAATTCTTCTCGCTGTTTAATTCCGTGAAGTAAAGATTGTTCAAACTCATTTGATTCACCAACAGATAAACCTTGAATCATCTTTTCAAGTAAATTTTCCTTGTCATATTTAGTACATATTAAAAAATTTTCTTTACTAAAATACTGTCTAAAGTTGTTGTTTTCAAACTTGCTAATCTTTGACGATTGTATATGGCTTGAAACTTGCATCTGATCCATAGCTTTGCGAATCATTTCCATCTCATCACTCTTAAGAAATACACTAACTTTAAAAACTGGAATTTGAAAATATAGATTCGATAAATCAACAGCTGATACTATAAAATCTATTCCTTTAAGTTTTTCTTGATTCAATTCATAATAGCCTATTACGTCAACAACTTCTACTCGCTTCCCAAACTCCGTTTCCAAACGATTTCTTAACATTTGGGCTGCACCAAATCCCGTTGCACAAATAGCAAGAATATTAAACTTAGTACTCTCTTTGCTACGTTCCATAGCAGCTAAAAAGTGAAGACTTACATATGCTATTTCATCATCTGATATTGACCACTCTATGAACATATCCATATTTGCAAGAATTTCTCTAGTCATAAAGAAAATATCACTATAATTCTGTTTAATTTCATCTACCAAAGGGTTATTTAAGGTAATCCGACTTTCTAAACGTACTTGTAGTGTCATTAGATGAGTTATCAATCCTTCAATTAGTTGGAAATCTGAAGAAAAGTTATATATATCATCTAATCCTAAATCCTGAAATGTTTTAAATAAAGATTTTTTTAAAACTTCTTCAGAAATATTCTTCTGATTTTTTTGACATTGTTGACTCTTAGCTAACAAATGCAAAGTAATGTAGTCTATTTCCTGAACTGGAAATTCCTGATTTGTTACTTGACTTACTTTAGAAAGAATTCTTTGGGCAACCTTTCTCTCTATTGCATCATCAGTCATCTGACAGTCTATATTTTTTATTTCAAATCCGGATTTTAAACGAATCATAGACAATGCTATGTGAACTACTAAGTTTTGTAGTACAAAATCAGATAGTTTTAGGTTGGCCTCTTGGCATTCATCCAAAACAATTCTAGCAAATTCTTCTAATGGTACAGTTTGATCAAAAAAGTTAAATTTCACATAGCAATGTATTGTTTTAAAAAATTGATTCTCTAGGAAATAATTTATGATAAAACGTCGTTTATCACGTTCCTCGCCTGATACATAAACTCCTTTATTCGCCCTACTCTCAATGGACAAATTATACTCTGATAACATCACTCGTATCTTTTTGAAATCATGAGATAATGTTGAACGACTAACGTAAAGTTCATCAGCTAAATCATCAAAAAGAACTGGAATTTGCTCAAATAATAATTTATTTAAGATAAATACTAAACGATCATCACCTTTTGAAACCGCAGTTTTCGTATAGTCTTCTGCCAGTTCATAAGTTTGTCTAAACTCCTGGTAAGCGCCTTGATTCTCAAAAAATATTTGATACCCTTGACCTTGTTTTGAAATCAACTGGACGCCTTGAATTATCATTGTCTTCTCAATTAATTTCAGTGCATTACGGACAGTTCTATCTGAACAGGATAAATATTCTGCCAGTTCTTTGCTTGTAACAAAACGTTCCTTATTTTTTATTAAAAATTGAAGGATATCTTTCTCTTTAATGTTTAACACATTTATTCCCTCCTAAAACGTATGTTTTCATATATTGAAGCATATTGTACACTTAAATCAGTTTATATCAAACTCAAAACAATTTAGCTTAACTTAAATATTTAATGGCATTTTATATGTTTATTAAATATTCTCAAGAATCAAATTGGCCATTTTTTCAATACCCATTGGAATAGGAATATATGCTTGAGGAGGTATTTGTACAACTGGTTTTCCTGCTTTAGAACCAGCCTCTTCAAATTGCTTAAAGTACATTTTTGTTTGGGGACTAACAAGATATAAATCAAAATCCGCTGCTGCGATAGCTTTCCCTCCCTCAGTAGCACTAATAGCATCAACCACAATATCTTTCCCTTTTCCTTTTCCTTTTAGAAACTCTGTTGTTTTCTTTGCCATAAGTGATGAAGACATTCCTGCTGCACAAATAATTAAAGCTTTTGCCATAATATTTTCTCCTTTTCTTAAATCCAATCAAAGCTGTGCTAAGTTGGCTTATTTGTTATCTATTTTTATTATAAAATAAAGCGTTTCCAATGACAATTCCCTCATTTTCCTAAATGATATGGAAAAAAATTATTTATACTTCAATTTATAAAATAAAATTATTCCTGAGAGTAGAAATGAAACACTATTTGCTAAAATCAAAGGTAAGTCTCCTATACGAATACCATGAACAAGCCACAATGCAATACCAATAACTTGCATAACATACATACCTAGAGCAATAGATTCCGTATCCTTTGTCTTAACTACACGAAAAACTTGTGGTAAAAATGCAAATGTTGTTAAAATTACTGCAATACTTCCAATCATATGTTACCCCAATTTACTAAACAAACTGAGAATAACCTCAGTTTGTTTACACTATTCTACTGATTCGCCATTAGATGAAATAACTTCCTTATACCAGCCAAAAGATTTTTTCGGGGAACGATTATAACTTCCCTTCCCATTATCATCTTTATCTACATAAATAAATCCATAACGTTTCCTCATTTCACCGGTACCAGCTGAAACCAAATCAATACATCCCCATGGAGTGTAACCCATTAAATCGACACCATCTTCAACTACAGCTTTTTTCATTTCACGAATATGGGCACCTAGATATTCAATTCTATAATCATCATGTACCATACCATCTGCTGCAACTTGATCTATAGCTCCAAAACCATTTTCAACAATAAAAAGTGGTAAGTGATAGTGGTCTGTAAACCAATTTAACGCATAACGCAAACCTTCTGGATCAATCTGCCACTCCCATTCAGAAGCCTTAACATAATTATTTTTTACTAAATCCTCTGTTTCAAGATAATCAAAATAAGGATTATTTTCACGATGAGAATCGATAGCAAAGGACATGTAGTAACTGAAACCAATGTAATCTACAGTCCCACCAAGTAAATCTTCTTTATCCTGCTCTGTAAAATCAACTGAAATACCTTTTCGTTCCCAATACTTAAAAATATGTTCAGGATATTTACCTAAAACATGCACATCAGCAAAATAATAACGCTTCTGCATAGCTTTCATTGCCATTAAGATATCCTTAGGATTGCAAGTAGCTGGATAAATTGGACACATCGCAATCATACAACCTATTTGAAAATCTGGATTAATTTCATGACCAATTTTTACAGCTCGTGCAGAAGCAACTAATTCGTAATGTGCTGCTTGATACATAATTGCTTCTCTATTATCACCTTCCTCATATACAATACCTGAGTTAGTAAATGGTGCAAAATCTTCCTGATAATTCGCTTGATTATTGATTTCATTGAAAGTCATCCAATATTTAACCTTATCTTTGTAACGTTTAAATACGACTTCTGCAAAACGAGCAAAGAAATCAATCAATTTCCTATTTTTCCAACCACCATATTCGGTCACTAAGTGATAAGGCATTTCAAAATGAGATAGAGTGATGACAGGTTCAATACCATTCTTTAAGCATTCATCAAAAAGATTATCATAAAACTGTAATCCTTCTTCATTGGGCTCTAACTCATCACCCTTTGGAAAAATACGTGTCCATGCAATAGAGGTACGGAAGCACTTGAATCCCATTTCAGCAAAAAGTGCTATGTCTTCTTTATAACGATGATAAAAATCTATCGCCTCATGATTTGGATAATATTTACCCTCTAAAACTCCCGAAGTAATTTCACGAGCTACTCCATGGCGACCAGCAGTCATAACATCAGCAACACTAATTCCCTTGCCACCTTCTTGCCATCCGCCTTCAAGTTGATGAGCAGCAACAGCACCACCCCATAAAAATCCATTTTTAAAAGTAGTCATCTTTTTTCCTCCTGACTTTGATACTCTTATTATAAACCTCAAACCAAAAGATGAAAACGCATTCTTTTTCCTTATTGTTAAGGAAAGAAGTAATTTTAAATGGAAATAGAATAATATCTTCTTGTATTCTCGTAATGATATCTTTACGATTTTCAATACTTTCAAACTACAAAAACTCTCACAATAATTCTAATCCCCCATGTCTATAAACGACTTATCGCTTTCTGGTATCCCAGAATCATCTTCTATATAACGTTCAACTTGCATCTGCAAGTGATATTTTTTTCTTAAATCTAAGATTTTCTGCATTGTCTTTGATTGATGATGTTCATCTAAAGCTTCTTGATTTGTCCACTGATCAATAAGGAGAATAGTTCCCTCTTTTTCAATTGGTAAAAAATATTCGTATTTCAAGTTACCTTTTTGATTTCTAATTTCTGCAACAAGCCCAGATTCAAGCATTTCTCTTGCAAAATTTATTGCACAATCTCCATCGCCTTTATAATATACATGAATAGTCAATGTCATCTCATATCCTCCAAAATCATCCTTCAAATTTTTAAAAACAAGTTTAGATGAGGATCTAAACTTGTTTTTTTATGAATCAATCATATAACGTTTCGCCATTACTTTCAATCACTTCTTTATACCAATAAAATGATTTCTTTTTGTAGCGATTTAAAGTTCCAGATCCATCATCATTTCTATCTACGTAAATAAATCCATAACGCTTACTCATCTGGGCTGTTGAAGCTGATACTAAATCAATACATCCCCATGTAGTATAACCTAACAATTCTACTCCATCCTCAATAGCTTCACCTACTTGTTGTAGATGTTTTTTGAGATAATCGATTCTATAGTCATCATCAACAGTAGGTCCATCTGTACCTTCAATTAAAACATCTTTAGCGCCCAAACCATTTTCAACAATAAACAATGGTAACTGATAACGATCATAAAGATTATTCAACACTATACGTAAACCAATAGGATCAACTTGCCAACCCCATTCTGAACTTTCCAAATAAGGATTAGCAATTCCTCCCAATAAATTTCCAATGCCTGATTGATAATTTTCAGGATTATGTGCTTGAACCGAACTCATATAATAAGAGAAAGAAATAAAATCCACAGTATTTTCAGCTAATAACTCCTTATCCCCTGATTCAAATTTGATATTGATATCATTTTCTTTAAAGAATCTTTGAATATATTTAGGATATTTACCGCGAGCATGAATATCTGAAAATAGATAATTCTGATTCTCAAATTCACGCGCAGCCAGCACATCTTCTGGCTTCGGTGTCATAGGATATGTTGGCATAGCCAAAACCATGCATCCAATTTTAAATTCTGGATTGATTTCATGTCCAACTTTCGTTGCCAAAGCGGATGCAACTAACTCATGATGAACTGCTTGATAAAGATCTTGTTTAGATAATTTCTCGACTGGAGTTGCAATACCACCACTTATAAAAGGAACATGTAAAACGGAGTTGATTTCGTTAAAAGTCAACCAATATTTGACTTTATTTTTATAACGATTGAAAACAGTTCTCACATAGCGCTCATAAAAACCAATCAAATCACGATTAACCCATCCATTATATTTTCTAGCCAAATGAAGTGGAGTTTCATAATGTGATAATGTTACTAAAGGTTCTATTCCATATTTAGCTAGTTCGTCAAAAAGATTATCATAAAACTGTAAACCTTCTTCGTTTGGTTCCAATTCGTCACCATTTGGAAAAATACGAGACCATGCAATCGATGTTCTAAATACCTTAAAGCCCATTTCTGCAAATAAAGCAACATCTTCTTTATAACGGTGATAAAAATCAATTCCTTCCAATTTGAGATTATCTTCTGTAGGCAGTTCTGTAATGAATGGATTTAGATCATTATCACTTACTGGAACTCCGCCCCTAGGTGTCACATCCTGAACCGATAAACCTTTATCACCTACATTATAAGCACCCTCATACTGATTAGCTGCTGTAGCTCCACCCCATAAAAATTCTTTAGGAAATTTACTCATTTATTTTTCTCCTTTGTTTTTTTCTATACTTATATTATAATTAAATAAAAGTTACAAATCTTGCACAATAATAACAAAAACCGATACTATACTATGAAGAAAGCCTATTATGATTAATCTTGGAGAACTACATAAAAACACCCCTTATAAAAATGAATTAATCCCCTATTCGATTACACGGACTATTATGGAAGATGGCCTACCAGATATCCTGTTTCACTGGCATACAGACATGGAAATCATATATGTACACGAAGGACAAGCAAGATTCCATATAGATACAGACTATTTTAACAGTGAAAAAGGAGATATTATTTTAATACGTCCTAATGCTTTACATTCTATACACCCAATTGAAAATACTTATCACTACATGGATGCAATCAACTTTCAATTAGACTTAATTGGTTATTCTACAAAAGATTTTGCAGCAATTCATTACTTACACCCCCTATATAATGGACAACTAGACTTTAAACGTGTGATTAAACCTAATCAACCTGGTTATACAGAAATTAGACAAACACTAATTAATTCAATGGAAATAGGATACTATAGGAAGACATTTTTTGAACTAGAATTAAAAAGTGAGTTACTAAAACTTCTTCATCTTCTCTTTCAATATAATTACGTTTATTCAAGTAAACAATCAATAGATGGTTATCGTAGAGAAGAAAAAATTAGAACAATTATCGATTATATAAGCGAACACTATCAGGAAGATTTATCAATTAATCTTCTAGCAAAACTATGTGGCTATAGTCCAACACACTTTATGAATTTCTTTAAAAAAAATTTAGGAGTTAGTTGTATGGACTATCTTATCCACTATCGTTTACGTAAAGCTACTGAACTTCTTCAGCACTCAACTCTATCAGTTCTAGAAATTTCCTCAGAGGTAGGTTTTAAAAACTTATCAAACTTTAATCGCCAATTCAAAAAAGTTTACAAAACTACTCCCCGAAAATATAGAGAAGAAATGGATAAATAGATGTTTTACCATAGAAAAGTATTACAATTAGCTAGAATATCAGTAGAAACATTTATTATCATACTGTAAAATCAAGCTAAAGAATGGAGTAAAAGTATGAAAAAAATTATCTTCCTTGATGTTGACGGGACCATTGTTGACTACGATAACCACATACCCGATTCAGCTAAAATAGCTATCCAACAATCCCGAAAAAATGGACACTTAGTATTCCTTTGCACTGGACGAAGTAAAGCTGAGATGCCAAACGAAATTTTAGATATTGGTTTCGATGGTATCATTGGAGGAAATGGTTCCTACATTGAATATAAAAATCAAGTTCTCATGCATCAACTAATTCCGTATGAGACTGGCAAACAAGTTGTTGATTGGCTCGAATCAAGAGGATTAGAGTTCTATCTTGAAAGTAATAACGGATTATTTGCGAGCCGTAATTTTCGTGATGTTGCAAGACAGATACTACGCATTTATGCTTTAGGTAAAGGAGCTAGTGAAGACCAAATTTTAAACATGGAGCCAGAAGATGCGTTGCATGGATTAGTTTATGGTGGAGAACTATACCGAGACGATCTTAATAAAATTAGTTTTATTCTCCATTCCTACCAAGATCACTTAGATTCTAAAAAAGCTTTCCCACACCTAAAAGCTGGTACTTGGGGAGGTCGAGGAGAATCAGCTCTATTTGGTGATTTAGGGGTAAAGGATATTAATAAAGCACACGCTGTTAACATCATTCTTAAGCATTTAGGAGCAAATCATATTGATACAATTGCTTTTGGTGATGCTAAAGTTGATATTCCAATGCTCGAAACCTGCCATATTGGTGTTGCTATGGGTAATGGCGGTCCTGAAATACTAGCTATGGCTGATATTATAACAGATGATGTTCGACAAGATGGACTTTATAATGCCTTTAAAAAACTTAATCTACTGTAGGATAGTAAAATGAAAAAAACTCTCTATTTAATGCGTCATGGACAAACTCTTTTCAACAAACGTCATCTTATACAAGGTTGGTGTGATTCTCCGCTAACAGACTTTGGGATTTACCAAGCTCAAATAGCTGGCCAATATTTCAGAGAGCAAGGGATTACATTTGATACTGCTTTTAGTTCAACATCTGAGCGAGCATGCGATACTTTGGAAATTGTAACTGATGGAAAAATGCCTTATGAACGAATTAAAGGTCTAAAAGAATGGAATTTTGGTGTTTTTGAAGGAGAAAATGAAGAACTTAATCCATCTATTCCTTACGAAAACTTTTTCGTCTATTATGGTGGAGAATCACAATTAGAATTACAAGAGCGAATAAATAACACTATTTGTTCGCTTATGAAGGAAGCTAAGGGCAACTCTATCCTTATTGTGTCCCATGGAGCAGCTATTCGAAATTTTGCTAGAGTCTGGGAAAAATATGAAAAAGTTAAAATAGAAACGAATATGACAAATTGTTGCATTCTTAAATTCTCATATTCAGACGATATTTTTTATCTAGAAGAAGTTATCAATCATGATTTTAGCAACTGGAATAATAATTCTATTCAATAAAAATTAGATAATTTAATTTATTACATCCGTTAGTTTTAACCATTATCATCTGCGACAACAAAAAGTCATGGAAATTTAAAAATCTCCATGCCTTTTTATTTCTTTCGAATACGAGATAGATGGATCGTTAAATATAACTGCTCATCATCAGAAATAGAATACTGTCTAGTTTTTTCTATGTGTAATGCAATCTTTTTAGTTGTTTCATATGCAACAGGATACTTCTGACACATTAGCTCAAACATTAAAGAATCATCCAATTCTTCTTGTTTCGTATTTGTTAATACACGCTCACAAAAAAATTTTAAATGAGTAATGAATCGTTGAACGTAAACATCATCTTGTTCTAAAGGAATTTCTAAACTATATTTCACAATAGTCATAATTTCTTCCATTAACTGTGTTAAATCTCGAGCATTTGAATTCTGATGATTCAACTCACTATTAATCAGGGTTAAAGCCATAAAACCCGCTTCATCATCGGGTAATTCTTGACCCAAATAGGAACTCAAAAGCTCATTGGCATATAAACCTGCCTCATACTCTTTAGGAAAGAATCGTTTAATATCCCACATGAGAAAATTCTTCATAAAAAATCCGTCACGGATTCTTTGCTCAACTCCATACATATGATCTGCCAACGATAAAAAAGCTGTATCTTTAATAGCACTATCTAATGTACATTTAGCAAAAGATATGGCTTTATCTGCAACTTCTAATAATTCTGCAGGAATTTCAAAAAAAACTTCTCTGTGATTTTGAGATAAAATATAACGTTTATCTATCTTATTTACATCAAGTTCGTCATCAACTTTCTTACCAAATGCTAGACCTCTTCCCATTACAATGATTTCCTGATCTTTCATTTCAGATAGGACTACATTGTTATTAAATATTTTTTTGATTTTCATGACTTCACCCAATTATTAGTATCTATAGTATAACACAAAAATGAGGTATGGAAGTTGAATCATCTTCCATACCTCCAATTAAACTATCTAATTTCAAGCAAGTTCTCTTCTAAGTTGACTTTACCACTTGCAATTGTGTTTACACTATGATAGTTACTTGTATTTGTAATTATGATTGGTGTTGTAACTGAATAGCCTGCTGATTTGATTGATTCAATATCAAAACTCAACAATAATTGACCCTTTTTAACTCTATTACCCTGAACTACATGAGCTTTAAAGCCAGATCCATCTAACTCAACTGTATCCATACCAACATGAATCAGTAATTCAGCACCATCATCTGTTGCAAGACCAATAGCATGGTTTGTAGGAAAGAGAAGACGAATTGTTCCATCTGCTGGAGCGACAACTTCCCCAATAGTTGGTTCAATAGCTACTCCTTGTCCCATAGCTCCACTAGAAAAAACTGAATCTGGTGTTTCTGAAAGTGGAATAATATTTCCTACAATTGGACTTGAAATTACTTGATTCCCCACTTCTACTTTATCGTTTTTAGTTTCTTTAGTGACTACATTCTTCTCTTTTTTTTCAAAAAGTGTTGGGACTGGTAAGAACATTTGAATTGCAAATGAGAGGATAATAGCAATTGCTGTGCCAACTAAAGCTGCATATAAACTTCCAAAATTACCATCTGGACTAACAAGTGATGGGTAAAGGAAAATTCCCAAAGCACCTACTGAATACATAGTTACGTTGAACATTCCAACAAATCCACCAACAATACCAGATACGACGCAACTGATAATAAATGGCGTACGCATTGGAAGTGTCACACCATAAATAGCTGGTTCTGTAACACCAAAGATTGAAGAAATCAAAGCTGGAGTAGAAATTGCTTTTACCTTGCTTTCTTTCGTTTTAAGAATAATTGCTGCAAGGACACCTGTTTGTGTAAAACATGGTAACAAAGCACCTGCTAGAATAACACCAGACCCTTTTTGAGTAAGTTCAAGTATTGCCAACGGTACAAGTCCCCAATGAAGTCCAAACATAACCATCACTTGCCATAAAGTACCTAGAAGGACTCCATAAATAATAGGATTAAAATTATAAACTGAACTTAAGAATGCCCCTAGTAAATCAGACGCTGTATTAGCGATAGGACCAACTAGTAGGAAAGTCAATGGAATTGAAACAATCAAAGTTACAAACGGCACCACAAAAAGCTTAACTGTATCTGGTGTAATCTTTTTGATAAATCTTTCAATTCTAGAAGCTACCCATACAGCTAGAATAGCCGGAATAACTGTTGATAAATAACCTCCTGCGGGCATGCTTAAAGGAATTCCAAAAAAGTTAGATGCTCCTAATTCAGTCAAACTCTTAACACTTGCTTCTAAGTTTGGATAAACTAAAGACGCAGCAATTGCTAAAGCAGTGAACTCATTCATCTTAAATTTACGAGCTGCATTCAAAGCAATCATCATTGGCAAAAATTGGAAAAATCCATCACCAGCTGCGGTCAGAACTAGAGCAACTCCATTATTTGCAGCAGTCCATCCGAAGAAAGCAGTTAAAATAGCTACAATCCCTTTTATAATTCCGGCTGCTGCCAGTGGGCCAAGGAAAGGTTGGAAGATACTTGAGACAATATCAATAAAAGCATCTAAAGGATTCTTCTTAACATTATCTTCTTCATCAGCATCTACTGCCCCACTACCTTGTAAGCCGCCTACTGCTAATACCTCTGCATAAACATCCGGAACATGGTTACCTATTACTACCTGATACTGACCTCCTGCCTTAATAACTGTGACTACACCATCTCGCTTCATGAGATAGTCTGTATCAGCTTTACTTTCATCTTTAAGTGTAAAGCGTAAACGTGTTACACAATGTTTAACGCTACTCACATTTTCACGTCCACCAACGTGATTAATAATATCTTGTGCTAATTCAGTATATTTAGCCATATTGGACCTCCTTATATTTTTTGGTCATCAGTTGACTACTTATTCCCGGAAAATAGGTAACAAAAAAACCTAAACACATACCAAATAGAAAGCAAAGTATCACTTCTTATCTCGTATTTGTTTAGGTTTTGCCTGCATGACCAGTAACAATCCATGAATCAAGTATATCACATTTTTTTATTTTTGCAAGCGCTTTTTTAAAAATTTTTTGATAATTAAATAATGAAGTTTGGCATGAAGTTAGCGAACTACTGTAGCACAAAGATGATGTAGTAGTTCAACAACAAATGCACAGCTACTTCGTACCAGTTCAAATTCTTTTGTTATCGGCATTTTCTCTTCTGAAAATATTTAGAAAGTATGCGATATTATTTCTAAATACTTAGAAATAATCGAACGAATTAAATATTATTTGTAAATATTTGAAAATAATGTCTATTTGTATTATACTATCTTTGAGGTATCTATTATGAACTATATTAAAAGACCACATTATTTAGACTTTTTAAGAAGACATCGTGACCGACAAATCATCAAAGTTGTGAGTGGAGTTAGACGAGCTGGTAAATCTGTTCTCTTTCAACTCTATAAAGAAGAGTTGCTCGCAACTGGGGTAGACGAGGATCAGATTATATCCATCAATTTCGAAGATTTGAGTTACTATGAACTGCGACATTTTCAAACATTATTCGCTTATATAAAAGAGCAGTTAGTTGGGGAGAAGACATACTATATCTTTTTAGATGAAATTCAACATGTTGAAAAATTTGAACTAGTTGCAGATAGTCTATTCATCTTACCAAATGTTGACCTCTATTTGACTGGATCAAACGCCTACTTTATGAGTAGCCAATTAGCTACAAATTTGACTGGGCGTTATGTTGATATAGAGGTTCTTCCTTTGTCATTTGAAGAGTACCTATCAGGTCAATCTCTCTCAGAGAATCTGAATACAACAGAAATTTTTAACAATTATCTCTTTAGTGCTTTCCCTTACTTATTGCAAACAGCATCTTACGCTGAAAAAATTGACTACCTCAGAGGAATATATAACTCAATACTGTTAAATGATATTGTCACTAGATTGGGAAATCCAAATCCTACGATTATTGAACGCATTGTTCGAACCCTTCTCAGCAGTACAGGTAGCTTAATATCGACAAATAAGATTCGCAATACCCTGGTAAGTCAAAACGTTTCAATCTCCCATAATACTTTGGAAAATTATTTGACGACTTTGACAGACAGTTTACTTTTTTATTCCGTGCCGCGTTTTGATGTAAAAGGTAGAGCATTATTGCAACGCTTAGAAAAATATTATCCCGTTGATTTAGGTTTACGACATCTCTTATTACCAGACCACAAAGAAGACATTGGGCATATCTTGGAAAATATTGTATATCTGGAATTAAGACGTAGATATTCACAAGTATATGTTGGTAATTTAGATAAATATGAGGTTGATTTTGTTGTTGTAACTGATCTTGGTCACTACGCTTATTATCAAGTCAGTGAAACAACACTTGCTCCAGAAACACTAGAAAGAGAACTTAGACCACTAGAAGCCATTAAAGATCAATTCCCAAAATATCTATTAACAATGGATACGATTCAACCAACAGCAAATTACAATGGCATTGAGAAGAAAAACATTATAGATTGGTTACTAGAAAAGTAGATAAATATAAATCATTCAGCTAACTAGATTTGCAACAGTCTGTTATCGATGATTCTATCCAAACCCTAACAAGATATAGCGAATTTAGAACACACTATATAATACAGACACTTGAAAATAAAAATTGGAGATGCAATGGGATCTATAACTTCTGGAAGTACTATCATCATAGTCTTGTTAAAGAAAAGCATCACCACTTTCTCAAATAAGATTAAATTGTAATAGGATTATAATGAAAAAGAGACTAAGCAATCAGGTTTTAAAATCAGAAAAACGCATAGTATCAGGTGTTGAACTTGATATTATGCGTTTTATTATGGAAATATTTGCTTCATTTTCTCCTGAAATAGAGTTTTTGCTAGCCTATTTTCTCTTTTTCTAATGACTTACTTCAACTTCTTACCTCTTGGAAAGAACAACAAGTCTTTACATGCTGACTATCTAAACAATAAAATGAAAAGCGACATAAAGAGCTGGCACATGCTACACCTCATAAACTGCGACATACAGGAGCAACGCTTGCTAAACAAGCAGGAATGACATTAAAAGATATTTCTGAAGCAATAACCCACAGCGACACAGGTACAACACAGATTTATGTCAATACTTCTAATGTAGTCCCTATGACAGTCGGAGATATTGCTTATCGCAATCTTAAAAAGTAATGGTGTGAATTTTACCCTATAGAAACATCTACCAAGTAATTTATATCTTCCAACTCTCCCTCATTAAACATTTGATAAAAACATTGTATAAAGTAGCATTTACTTTATCAAATTCATTAATTAATACAATATTTGTTTCTCTGGAAAATAAATCTTTGGCTTCTATAAAAAACTATTGCTGTCGATTCATCGAAATAAATTACCCCTTCATCACTTATCAATAATCACCTAACTCCCTTAACCTTTCCTGCTCTATCTTCAACATCTCTTTTTCCACCGTGTTCCATTTTCCAAATAGGCATTCGTGTAAAACTTCTGCTGCTGAGATTTCGTCTACTTGCGAATCATAAACACACGATTGATCTCTTTGATAAATTTGAATTTGTCTAAAAAGTTCACTCTTTTCTAACTCCCGTAAGTTATCAACCAAATGTTCTACAATTCCATCATGGTGTGCTTTAGGAGTCGCTCTAGCCTGACTAGGATCTATGGCGTAGAGCTCCTCATAACGTATCAAAGTACTGAGATAGGACAATTCTGGCTTAGTCGCAATCAGTGCAAGTGAGACTTGATAGCCTCTAGTTGTCAATAATTGTACTGTTTTCCGAGGGACTTCGGTCGTTCTTAAGGTACCTTCGATTAATAAATGATAACCTTGCTTACTCAATTCATCTACGAGATATTCAACCATTTGTCCCGCAAATACTTTGGTATAATCCACACTATCTTTGCCATACTTTTCCTGTAGGCCAAGGTAGTTCGGATGAAAAGAGCGATAACTATCTCCATCAATGATAATGATATTACCTTGAAATTCCCTTTGTTTAATACGATGAATCGTTGTTTTTCCAGCACCACTCTGCCCACCTAGCAAGATAGCCTTGGGCTGAGACGAAGTTGTTTTACCACGAGTTAAAGAACGGACAAGCCGATTGGAAGCTTGTTCAAAATTATCTTGACTAAATTCTTCTAGTTTCATTAAGCCACCACTAGATGACTAGCTTGTTCTAGCACACGTTCAATGCCATCCAAATAGCCATTATATCGCTCTACTTCATCAAAAGTAGCAACAAGATAAATCTTCGTGTTAATCAAATCAGAAAGATCATCGCTCATTAGAACCCAAGGATTAGAACTATCATCAAATTCAATTCCTTGTTCATCTTGAAAACGATAAAGTTGTGCTAAGATATTCGCTCCTCGTTCCTTTATCAATTCTATTTTTAATGTTAACTGATAATCTTCTACTGGTGTGAGCATTTTTTCCTCCCCTACGATATCGAGATAGGAAACATTAAATTTTTTGCAGATGCGATCTACTAATTCTGTCGAAACCGAACTTGTCCCATTCTCATAACGGCTCAAACTATTTCTTGAGATACCAATAATCTTTGCGAATTCAGGTTGGGTGAGATCATGTGTTTTACGTAATGTTTTTATATTTTCTCCAATCATGAGAGCCCTCCTTTTATTTATTTCTATTATAGCAAAAAAAAGAGATACGCACCATTTTTGGTGCACCAAAAAAACAGACAAGCCTTATTAGCAATGTTGACATCTGAAATTTAGATATTGAAGACTACATAATGAAAACTCTGAGAAGCACTGATATCCTGCTATTTCCCATAGTTTTTAAATTTTTAAACAAAACAAAAAAAGACACCCAAGAAATATCTCTTGAATGTCTGTAAACCTTGATATAATAGTATTGATTAACGTTTTGGGAATTGTGATGCTTTACGAGCTTTTTTCAAGCCTGGTTTGGAAAGTATGAGTTTCAGTTGGATTAAAAGTATTGCAATATCAAGCACTTGCAGAATTTATTCTGCTTTTTTATTTTAAAAAAATGAATGAGTTTAATTGAAATAGGGGAATTAGTTTAAATATTTTCTTTGCAATTAAAATTTACTAATAGTTTTCTTTCAATTATAGTATATAATAGAAGAAAATGGAGGTTCACAATGATAAAAGACGCTATCCTATCTGAAGATAGAAAATACCGTTACATACTTTCTCGTACTTGGGATGAGACAAAACCAACTGTTCTATTTATTGGATTAAATCCGTCTACGGCTGACGAAAAAACTGATGATCCTACAATTCGAAAGTGTATCAATTATGCTAAATGTTGGGGTTATGGAAAAATCCTAATGGCAAATCTTTTTGCTTTCAGAAGCACTGATCCAAACAAGCTTAACCACGAAGCGGATCCAGTTGGACCAGAAAATGATTCTTATATCCTAAAATCTGCATCTGAAGTAGATTTAATTATTGCATGCTGGGGAAATCCAGGAAGACTTTTTAGTCGTGATAAAGAAGTTATTTCATTGATACCTAACTTACATTGCTTAAAGAGAAATAAAAATGGAACCCCTAGTCATCCACTCTACTTATCCAAAGACATAAAACCTTCCTCATACAAAGGATAGACCTTTAACTTTCCGAAAAATAAGTATTTTCCGGAAAGTTATTTTTTTACCAATATTTTGAAGTTATGATACAAAGAGATAACTTTATAATAAACTATTTTGGTGACAAATAATTACTTCCCTGTATAAAAACACGATAAATTTTAAGTAGATGTCTTTGGAACTTCTGTACTATATATTGTATGGTATCTCAATTCAAAACAGTTCTCTAATATATTAGTTTTTGAGTAAATTAATTCATAAGCAGAGAGCTAAATTGATATCTTTATTTATTAATATTTATAAAATTTTTTTATTGTTTTATACGTATCATATTTTAAATACGATAAAGGTTCATTTCTAAATTTTTGATGATCTAAATACATGGCTTCGCCAAAAATCATTCTGTCAAACTGTTGCTCAGAGAGTAGATAATGATGCCCAGGAGCTATTTTCTTTAATAGTCTTTTACGGTAATCTCTACAATACTTTTTCTCTTTATTAAACAAACGTTTTACATCTTCTGAATGAATTTCATATGCTTCATTTAATTTCAAAGTCTCTACATCAGGGGCTGTCTTCTGTACACTAATATTACCAGTAGGAAATTCAACTTTAAACTTCAGTTTTCTTTCAATTGCATTTTCTGGATCGAATGGACAACATGTCATATTATTAGAAGTTTTTTTAGTATGATTACAAACTGTACAACTTGGAACTAAATTATATAATGATAGTGCAAAATATGGCACCTTACTTCGACTATAAAAATGGTCAAACTGACGGCCCGACTCTCGTTCCCCCCTATTGTTTATGAAGTTTCGATTACAATATGGACAAACTGTTAGTTTTAAAGCTTTAGATAATTCGATATTATTTTTCTTCTCTTTCCCTACTCTTTCTCCTGTAAAATGTTTATACTTAGCTTTGAATTCAATTATACTATTTTTATCTTTTTCTAGTCTTAAAATAATATTGGAATAAATATTATCCATATATTTTTTTATATTTATATCATCTATCTTAGCCAAGTCTTCATCACGCATTGCCTTAAAAAACTCAATCTTATTTTCAATTCCTTCAATACCAAATGGTTTTTTAAAATTATCATAGATGGATTTTAATCGTGTAAAATCCATAGTTAATAACTCTTCAAAATCTGATATTTCTTTCACACGACTTTTATCTAGATCATTATTTATCAGTTGAACTATATCTCTTTTCAACTGTTTATCAACTTTTCTTCCCATATATTTGGTATACTCTAAAATCTCTTTATACGGATAAGTTCCAATATAAATCATTCCAATTTCCTTCCTTCCAATTCCTTCAATTAAATTCAGAGTTTTTCAATCTCGCTTTGTCTTTTTTCTGAATAAAAGTTAATTTCATGAAATAGGTACCAAAAATAGTTCCGAAGTATTTCTTCTCCTATTGAGTCAATTAAACTGTGTAAAATTTCTTTAAATTCAGAGATATTATTTATTTCTCCTGTATTTGATACTCCTAAAATTTCTCTTAACTTATTACAATTCTCCTTAGTTAGTTCAAATTGTCTTTTCGAACTTAATTCATTTAAGAAGTTTGAAATATAAGCTAATTTATCGCTAACAAATTTTCCTTGAACATCATCCAAAAAAAACGAGTTATTAAACAATGTGTAAATATTTTGTCCGAAAGTTTTCTCCTGTAATTCTCCATCTCCAAGATAAATAATATCTTGATTTAATATATCTGAAAGAATTATCGGTGAGTGAGTGGTAATAATTACCTGAAGTTCCTGATCATCCGAACATAAAATTTCAGATATTAGAGGTAATACATCACTAATCCAAAGACGCTGCCACTCGGGGTGTAAGCCCAGATCAACCTCATCTATTAGCAATAACTTGTTCGGTATATTACCATAAATTTTCTTACCAGAATATAGCCTACCTAATAAGTTCAAAATAGACATTTCACCCGAACTAAGGCCGTCCCAAGAGAATGATAAGACACTAAATACTTCGTACAGAATATTGCAATCTTCTAAATTTGTTTCAGGGTAGAAAAATTCAATAACACTGTTGATAGTATTCAGATCATCTTCAGAATGCAGTTTGAATATTCTACCTGATTTAAGAAAATCATTAGAATTATCAGTAATTAAAGAATATACCTCAAAGAATTTTTTTACCTGAGTAGTGAATATATCAGATGTTATCTCACTAAGTAATTCATAAAATTTTTCAGTTACTGAAAAATTTGTAGAGTTAATTTCATTAAATAACACCTTAATTGGATCTTCATTTAATTCTTCTTTCAGTGAATTCAAGCTATCAGAAACTAATAATTCATCAAACAAAATAGAAATAAATTTTTTTCTTAATACACCCTTATATTTATTATGTGTTTTAAATAAGTCCTTTGCATTTTCAAACAAATAACTGTTGAAATATTTATCTTTTAGACTGTAAATTGCTTCTCCTTCATCAGAAAGACAGACTTTAATCTTTTTATTGTTAAAGTTAATTAACTCTGAAATTTTTTCTAGTTTTTTTGCAACCACAGCTATCTGATTTATTACATCATAGCGGTTTAATCCACTTAAGCTCATTTTTTGTAGTAAATAGGAAGTTGATACATCATGACCAATTACATTTTCCCTAATAGGACCATATTCAATTGCAGATGAATACTTAATAATCGCAAAGCTATTATTGATATATCTAACACTCTTTCTATCTACGTTAAAATATGGTCTCACATTCGGTGACTTTTCAATTCCAAATTTTATTGTACCATCATTAAATAGAAGATCTACTCCTGCTCTATTTTGAAGTATACTATTCAAAAATCTAGTCTTTCCTATGCCATTCTTACCTACAATACAAGTTAACGAATTGATTTTATCATAATATTTAAATCTAAACCCTTCGTTTACCGTTGGGAATGACTTCTTTAGTGACTTAAAATAGATTTCATTTAATTTCATATTACACAATCTTCCTAATACATTCAAAATGACTTTGGATCATATATCGTTCTAAATTATTTAATAATTTTTTAATGTCAATATCAAGATACATTGCTCCCTGAAAGTTTCCCCTTACATCTTCTTTATCGATTATATTTCTAAAACCAACATTTTGATTATAAAGTTTTTCTATATGAGGTATAGTTCCACGCGAGGGAGCAAATTGATTTAATTGAATTAAAATTTCAAAATTTTTTTTAACTGCATTATTCGGATCTGGAATAAATATCTGATATACTTCTTTAAAGAGTATTTTAAAAGGCCATCTTTTTCTTCCATTCCAAATAAAGTCCAGTTCTGTAGATGAAAAACATAAAAAAACTTCTCCAAAGTAGACGGCGGCATTCTTATTCGTTATAAAAATCAAATCTCCTTTCTGAGGCTGTCTATTTGTAAATTTCCTATCCCTGTCACTATACCCCCAAATTGAATAAAAATCATTGTCATCTCCATTTATTTCGTTATAATGTTCGTTCTTCGTTCCTATGGCTCTCAGAATGTCTTCTTTATTGACTTTGTTCTCAATTGTATTTAAAATACCTGTAGTTAAACCAGTCCCTCCTGCCATAACCAAACCTTTACACGCCATAAATCCTCCAACTTAATATCTAATTTTTCACCAACTGTTTCAAAATTATTTATATTTCTTATATATAGAAGTTTCTATCATTAACTTTAATTTCATTTTCTGCATCCATTGAGGAACAACTTTGTTTAAATTCATATTGAGCCTTTTTCAGGCAAATTGAGTTGTTGCTTACCTGGTTCAATAGCTTGTGCAATTTCATCAAAGAATGGTTTTCAAAAATTTTTTAGGTCATATTAATTAAAACCAACAGTTAGATTTTTATTGTCTAACTTTTGGGGTATATTTCAATTTTGCACGAGATGTTTTATTAGTATCATTAAAATAAAACATCATTTAATTTTCATTTAGTTTTTTGAGATAAACAGTCAATTCTGCAAATACGGTCTGAGTTTTCCAAATAATACATCATCCTTAGAAAAAAATAATCCCTTTTTATTACTAGATTTCTGGAAAACATTCTTATTCAACCTACCTTCTCCAGAAATTACATCCTCATATTCAACTATAGATAAATCTGAATTTTCTATTGATTTAGAAGAACGTTTTACAACTTCCCCAAACTTCTTCTCTTCCCAAGGTTCATCATAGTCTACAAATCGATAACTTGGTTTCTTTGTCATATTGCTCCCTTTCTATTACTCAATTTTTGTACTTCTACACTTTAGATTTTCTTTATTGATTTCGATACTTCTATTTTGCTTGTCTCATTCGATGCGAATGTTTTTCCACTACAAACTGGAATTCGTATTCTCCTCCTACAACTCATGCACTAAACCCTTTGAGTTCTTATTACAATTCTTTTGATAAACTATAAGCCATCTTCATCCTCCACTTCTACATGGCAAAAAGCCCACCAAAGAAATTGGCAGGTTTTAAAAAAAGATAAAAATATCAATTTATATGTCGGAATAGAACTTAGCTGCTTCATGAAGACACTCCCTTTTAGGATATGTAAGGCGTTACTAGTTCCAAAAAATAGTCCCCTCACCTCCTTCCATTGTATCATAAAAAATATTACTAGAAAAGGGCTCGAATTGATCCTTCAACTCTAACTATGATAAACTGAAGTTGATTTTATGTACTTAAATTTTCTTACTTTTGTGTTTTCCTTATCTACGTTAATTAAGAAATAAAAATAACGATCTCTGCCATCTTTTGTATTCTCTTTATTCAGTTTGAAATAATTTTTCTGATTCAAGGCCATTGTCCGTAAAATATCGTCAATCAAAAATGTCAAAGGTACATCCATTGAAGAACACTTCTGAAAGTCTTCTTCAAACCGAATATAATCTTCTGAAAAATAATCCATCTGCAATTTATTCTCATAGAGGTCTTTTCTACTCATATATTACATCCTCCAAAAGCTGAATTTGTAAAATATCGTCAACCTGTACTCGTCTATATCCATCACTTGTTTTGACAGATATTTCTTTGTTTGATAGTTCCCTAATCATTCCATCTATAGTAAGTTTTTGAGCTCTGTATTTCACAGTAAAACGTCCTATTAACTGCCCAATATAAAGCTGAGAAATGAATAAAAGTTTTTTATCTTGACTTAATCCAGGTAATAAGTCTACTCTATTTCGGTCCTCGTCAAGAGAACTCGTATGTTCTGAAAGAAAAAAGCCCATCCACTTCTGCATACCTGGATCTTGATACTCTCTTGCTGATTGAAATGGTAAATAAGAACGGTCAATCATTTTAGTCCATCTAAACCTCCTGCTGAGTGTCCTCCTATCAGTTTACTTCTTGCTATAATTCTAGATGCACTATCAAGCGCATTAGCCTTAAGCAGCGAAGTAAATCCAAACTGATCTCTAATAGAATCAATTGCTAGCTGGAGCCTTTCTTCTTTTTCAATCTTGTCAACATCATCAAAAAATGAAATCAAACTAAAAGATTCATCTACCAGTCCTGAATAGTTGACTCCTACACTTCGGATTGCTCCCGAATTATATTTATTACGGAATAGCTTTAAAACATAGTTTATCAGTATATCTGTATGATTTGTTGGTTCAACTTTTAATTGAGTGTTAATAGAACGCTTATTTTCATATTTTGAGTACCCGAGATGTATTGAAACAACTGTCGTTTTCTTACCTGCTCGTCTCAAGCGAATAGCTACTTGTTCAGCCATCTCTCTGAGAATGATTTCAATATCTCTTCTCTTGTCATAGTCTCGTGGTAATACTTGAGAATTACCTAATCCTTTAGATTTAGGCTTATAAGGATTATGAACATTACTTTCATCTATGCCATTTGCATGAAACCATAATCGAAGACCAGCCACCCCAAGACTTTTCTTTAACATATCAGGATTTGTATTGGCTAACTCCTTAATCGAATAAATCCCTAACTTATTTAAGCACTTTCCCATACGATGTCCTATTCCCCAAAAATCAGTCATATTAGGAATAGACCATACTTTATTTTCGACATCTTCATAAGACCAATTAGCTCTCATAGTGGAAGTTTTCTTAGATTCATTATCAAGTGCTAGTTTAGCAAGTAAAGGGTTCGCATTAGACATCCCTACTGTAGAATAAATCCCAGTACGCCTCCAAATATCTTTTTGAATTCTAGCTGAAATCATATCTAGTTTATCTTTACGAGAAATTTTCTGATCTGAAACAAAGTAATTAAGTGAACTTGTCAGGTCTATAAAACCTTCATCGATAGAGTAAGGATAAATATTATCTGGACTACCATAATTCTGAAATATTCGTTGTATTTCCATATTTACTGCAATATACTCATCCATTCTTGATGGAACAATAAACGTCACTTTAGCCCACTCTTCAATATATCTTACACATATTCAGAGTCTGTGGGTAACCCTTGTTTCCTAGCATTATAATACGAGAACCTTCTTGTTTTGATATCAAATGGTAAATCATAGGAACGTCCCACATTTGATTTTCCAAATATTTTCTTAAACATAGGAGAAGAAGCTAAAATAAGACCCGCTGAATTATCTGCTCGACTCATAACACATAAAGAAGTCTTCAAAGGATGCAAACCTCTCTCTACACACTCAACGCTAGCGTAAAAAGATTTCATATCAATAAATGCAATATCGCTTCTAGGTTCTTTTGAATAATCAAAATAGCCCACAACCTAACCCTCCATAGGTACAAAATTCCCAACAATTATTCCTACAACCCGTGGGTCCTCCTCATAGGAGAGGTAAATATCTTTGTATTTAGGATTAATAGAAACTAAGCGTAATCCTCCTTCTTCACGATAGACTCTTTTAATATAGGTTTGATTGTTGCATACAACTGCATAAACAGCCCCATCATAATCAAAACCAGTCTCTCGAATAAGTGCTACAGAACCATTATGGTATTTTGGTTCCATTGAATCACCAGATACCCATGAAGCAAAATCATGAGCTAACTCCTCATTAAAATAGACTGTATCAAAATTACGGTCACCATAAACAGAAGCACCAATACCTGCAGACATTCTTTCGTAAACATGATATTCAAAAAGTTTTTCTGAAATATATGTCACTTTTTTACTTTTCTCTTCTTCCAACAAGTCGTGAGCATAGGCTACTACTTTTTCTTTTCCGTTATTTGAAAGATTATTATATATCTGTACTATTTCAATCTCGGTAAAATATCCTACTGATACATTCAGAATCTTTTCTAATTGAGAAACCTTTTTTTTCGATGGTTCTTTTATTCCACGTTCTCAAACTGAGTAATCTTGAAACGTTATACCTAATTGATCTGAAATTTCTTTTTGAGTCATACCAAGCTCTTTTCTACGAGCTTTAAGTTTTTCTGGTTGATACATTAAATTCACCTCACATTAATAATAATTGTAATTCAGCTTTTTTCCTTGCTTGTTCATCTGATAACTTCAAACTATCCCAAGCATATGCTATTTGTTTGCCCTTATTATATACTAGCCAAATTTTCAAATGTTTAATATTTTCTTTTAAATTAACCCAATTTTCTTGATGAAGTAACTCTGGTAATTCTTGACTAGAAACAAATCCCTTTTCATCAATTCGATTTCGAATCTTATTCATCAAAGAAGGTCCATATTGATTAAATTCTGCAATTATTTTTTCTTTAATATTATGAAAATAATTATGAATTAAAGCATTATTTCTCCTAATGTACTCTTCAACAGACTCTTCAACAGACTCTTTAATTTGACCTTCTTTATCAGGAAAATGATCACGCAATAAATCCAATAAACGAAAATACAAGGCTTGCTTTGAAACTTCTAGGCTATTTTGTACATTTTGAAAACTTTCACAACTGTAATAAATTTTAGATAACAGCACAATATCGGGCATCAATATAACAGCTGAAAAAATATTTGCCTCTCTTTCTAATACATTTTCCTGATTATCTACAGATTCTGTAAAACACTTACCACTATGGTTAAGAATAAAGTGCCCCAGTTCATGACACAGAGTAAAATTCTGCTTAACTTTTGGATTATCTCTTTCATAGGAAAAAGTTATCCCATCCTGGTCAATTATTGTCAATCCTTCAATCTTATGATTCGTAAAATGATGACTCATCACTTGAATTTTATTTTTCTTAATACAATGCTGAAAAAAATCGCTAAAGTTATAGTCTAACAGTGTAGTATTATTATCCTTTATATACTGATACAGTCTCTGTTTTGTAACATTACTTACTCTAGTATAAAATTCATCCAACGAATCATACCTCCTTTAGTACAGCACAATAACTAAACCTAATTGGTTGAGTTTATTATACAAATAAAGTGGACGATTGTCCACTTTTTTGTTAATCTTTGTTCTTTAATTTTCTAATCCACTTAAAAGTTGGACTGTATACTCTAAAATACTTACATAATATAGTTCTCCTTGAATTATAAACTATTATACTTAATTCCCTCTCGATTTTATTACCTTTACTAATATATGTAAATTTTTCTTTGTAAGATTCACCTCTATCTAAAATTCTCTTATAAATAGAAGCTTTGTCGTTCCTATTAAAAGTTACTTTAGTATTATCTTTTTTTATTTCTACCTTAATCATTGACATTTTTTTTATTCTTCTAATCAATATATTGTTTTTTAAAAAAACTCTGTATGCATTCATTTCCAAACTTAAGATAATTAATAAAATTACTGGCAACATTATCCATAAATTTTGAATTTTTTCTGAATTTATCATAATAAAGATATTAAACAGTATGATAAAAATTAATAGAAATCCTAAAATATATAAAAATAATTTTGGCAAAGATATAAAAAATATAACCGTAATAAGTAGAAGAAATAAAATATTTAAAATATTCAACTTGTTTAGGAATTTTTTTTCTTGATTCTCCTTTGTTAATTTCCCTATCACGAATTTATAGTAATTACTATGATTATCTTTTAAACTTGTGTCAACTCTAAACTCCATTTCAGAGTCTAATCTCAGATAAGTTTCTCCAGGAACTGTTTTTACTGTGTGATAATCACTAATCTTCCCATCATGATTTCCGAAAAGAATAGGTTTATCTAGTACTCCCTCATAGTATATTTTAGAATTGCTAGCTAAATAAATTGTATCATTTGTTGTTATACCATAAACCTCATTACGAATTTCTTCTCCTACACTATTACTCCTATCTTTTAACTTATCTGTTGTAATTGAAAAATTTGTACCCTCAGTAATAGAGAACAACATACCCATGGGTAAATATTCTTTTCTTATTTTGCCATCTCTAACAACAATTTGTTGTATAGGTTGTGTAGTTCTGATGAACATTTTTTCACTGGTTACATATGGATAATTAAAGTCGTTACTGCTTTCGTCTTGTAAAAAGTTAATTGGTACTAAAAATAAGACTGCGAATGATAAAAACAAAAAAATCTTAAAAGTATAGATAAGTGCATAATACTTAACTACATTACGAAATTTTTTAATTAAATAGAATATCTCAACAGAAAAATTATTTTCATAAAAAGACTTGCATACTACTAAAAAGCAACATGCAAGTCTTTATTCAACTTGTTACCTTACAATCTTCCAGTTGCTATCCTTATGTAGCACAAGTTCGTATTGCGAAACCTGCGTCGCCTTTGTCTGATTTATCGTAAATTAGCTTTTATCCCTTTCTTCCTCTTGGCTACCCACCACAGAAAAGGAAAAAGCCCTGTCAAGAGCCTTGCCACCATTGGTGGTGCTTTGCACTCTTTACT
>OLNM01000394.1_pt1 | contig 42335 bp, 29 predicted proteins | sample 1672391 | NCBI WGS metagenome assembly OLNM01 (sample SAMEA3136680, study PRJEB25190) | human gut metagenome | reverse complement strand
CTGTGGTGGATACCATGGACGGAAATTATATGAATTTCAGCCAGAGCTTTTCCTGTCCGGATTGTGGAGTCAGTATTGATGAGATCGAGCCAAGAAGTTTTTCGTTTAATAACCCATTTGGGGCCTGCCCGGAGTGTCTTGGCCTTGGTTATAAGATGGAATTTGACCCGGATCTTATGATCCCGGATAAGTCTCTGAGCATTTCTGAAGGGGCTATTGTAGTGATGGGCTGGCAGTCTTGCACAGATAAGAGCAGTTTTACCAATGCTATTCTGAATGCCCTTTGCAGGGAATACGGTTTTGATTTGGATACACCTTTTAAAGATTATCCCAAGAAGATACAGGATATTATTCTATACGGCACAGGCGGACATTCTGTGAAGGTTTATTATAAGGGACAGCGCGGAGAGGGGGTTTATGATGTGGCTTTTCCAGGCCTTATAAGGAATGTGGAACAGCGCTATAAAGAGACTGGCTCTGAATCTATGAAACAGGAATACGAGAGCTTTATGCAGATCACTCCGTGTAAAGCATGTAGGGGACAGCGACTGAAGAAGGAGTCACTTGCGGTTACGGTAGCGGATAAGAATATTTATGAAATTACCAATATGTCCATTGATAAGCTGAAGAGATTTCTGGCAGAAATGCAGCTGTCTCCGCAGCAGCAGCTTATTGGAAAGCAGATACTAAAGGAGATCAGAGCCAGAGTTGGGTTCCTGGCAGATGTAGGTCTGGAGTACCTTTCCCTGGCACGTGCCACTGGTACTCTGTCTGGCGGAGAGGCACAGAGAATCCGTCTTGCTACCCAGATCGGTTCCGGCCTTGTCGGGGTTGCCTATATTCTGGATGAGCCAAGTATTGGTCTGCATCAGAGGGATAATGATAAACTTCTTGGAGCTTTGATGCACCTAAGAGACCTGGGAAACAGTCTTATAGTGGTTGAACATGATGAGGATACTATGCGCGCAGCGGACTGTATTGTAGATATCGGACCCGGCGCAGGAGAACATGGTGGACAGCTTGTTGGAATGGGCACTGCTGAGGAACTTATGCAGAATCCGAAGTCCATTACAGGAGCATATCTCAGCGGAAAACTGAAAATCCCGGTTCCGGAAGTACGAAAGGAATCTACCGGTTATCTGACTGTTAAGGGGGCGGCAGAGAATAATCTCAAACATATAGACGTGGATATTCCTCTTGGAATTATGACCTGCATTACAGGTGTTTCCGGGTCAGGAAAGAGTTCTCTGATCAATGAAATCCTTTACAAACATCTTGCAAGGGATCTGAACAGGGCCCGCGTGATCCCGGGAAAGCATGATGATATTATTGGAATAGACCAGTTGGATAAGGTAATTGCCATTGACCAGTCTCCAATTGGCCGTACACCAAGATCTAATCCTGCTACTTATACAGGCGTATTTGACCAGATCAGAGATCTTTTTGCTGCTACAGCAGATGCCAAGGCAAAGGGGTATAAGAAAGGGCGCTTCAGCTTTAATGTAAAAGGCGGACGCTGTGAAGCCTGCAGTGGTGATGGTATTATTAAAATTGAAATGCACTTCCTGCCAGATGTTTATGTCCCTTGTGAAGTTTGCAAGGGTAAGCGTTATAATCGGGAAACTCTGGAAGTGAAGTATAAGGATAAGAGCATCTACGATGTACTGAATATGACAGTTGAGGAGGCAATGACGTTCTTTGAGAACGTTCCATCCATCAGAAGGAAGATAGAGACCTTATATGATGTCGGTCTTTCTTATATTCGTCTCGGACAGCCTTCCACCACTCTTTCCGGCGGAGAAGCACAGCGTATTAAGCTGGCTGCAGAGCTGAGTAAGCGCAGTACAGGTAAGACTATTTATATTCTGGATGAGCCTACCACCGGATTGCATTTTGCAGATGTTCAGAAACTGGTGGAGATTTTGCGTCGACTTTCGGATGGTGGAAATACGGTTGTTGTAATTGAACACAATCTGGACGTGATCAAGACCGCTGATTATATAATTGATATCGGACCGGAAGGCGGAGATGGCGGGGGAACAGTTGTTGCCAAGGGAACACCTGAAGAAGTGGCGAAGAATCCAGCTTCTTATACAGGACGTTATGTTGCGAAATATTTGAAGTGATTCTGATAATAAACCTCTTTCCAATTGAAGCATTTTTGTTTATAATGGTACGAAGACTATTAATTATGAAAAATCTATGAGACAATTATAAAGTCACATCTGCAGAATGTGGTGTTTATGATTACAGTTCGGAATGTGAATGGTAATCATTTATTGCACAATTCTTGCAGAGAAAGTGTGACAAAGTGTTTTGAGAGAAAGGGGAATTTAATGCCTGCCAGTGATATTGGAATTGACCTGGGAACCAGAAACAGTCAGGTATATTCCACTGGACGGGGGCTGGTAGTCAGTGAGCCGTCTGTAGTGGTTTATGATAAGAACTCAGAGAAAATAAAAGCAATCGGTGAGGAAGCCAGACAGATGACCGGACATGTTTCATCAAATATGGAAGTAATCCGGCCAATCCGCCAGGGAGTGATCGTAGATTATACGGTTATGGAGAAGATGCTGAAGTATTTCATTTCCAAGGCAATGGGTCGCCATGCCTTTCGAAAGCCTAGAATCAGTATCTGTATCCCCAGCGGAACCACAGAGATTGAAAGAAAGGCAGTAGAGGAAGCTACTTATCAGGCCGGAGCAAGGGAAGTGTTTCTTGTGGAAGAGCCGATTGCAGCTGCAATTGGTGCCGGAGTAGATGTGACGAAGCCTTTTGGTAATCTGGTCGTGGATATAGGAGGCGGAACCACTGATGTTGCCGTGATTTCCATGGCTGGCTCTGTTGTGTCTGCTTCCGTAAAGGTTGCCGGAGATAATTTCGACCAGGCAATCATGAGCTATGTGAGAAAAAATCACAGCCTTTTTATTGGGGAAGAGGCCGCTGAGAACATAAAAATAAAAATCGGAACTGCCTGCCAGGAAGCATCTCCGCGGATGCTGGAGGTAAAAGGCAGAAATGTGATCACCGGACTTCCCAAGGTTGTAACTCTGACTTCAGAAGAAATCCGTATTGCATTGAGGGATGCTACCAATCAGATTGTGGAGACTGTGCACGGAGTGCTTGAGAAAACTCCGCCGGAATTGGCTGCAGATATTGTAGACAGAGGAATTGTTCTCACAGGTGGCGGAGCATTGCTCCATGGAATGGACACCCTCATTGAGCAGAAGACCGGCGTAAGCACTCTTACTGTGCAGGATGCTATGTCTGCGGTTGTGGTGGGAACCGGTAAATATGCGGAAGTAATTACCAGGATGGAAGAATAATCTGATTGCTTTGAAAAGCGTAAACAGTAACGTATAATTTGGCTATTCTGTTTTGCAAAAGATAAAATATTATGTAAACTATAATGAAAAGGGTACTGCGTTCTAGAGCGTGTTTGAAAAAGGCTTTCTGCAAAGTGGGGCGTGCAGATTGCGGGAATACTTTTTCAAACACATTCTAGCAGTGCCCTTTGGTTAGTGCTGGCGGCAGGAGAAGAACAAATGAGTGAGAAAGTTACAGGCTATATAGATCATGTCATATTCCGCAATGATGAAAATGGATATACAGTTATGGTTCTTAAGACCGCGGATTCAGAGGAAGAGCTGACTTGTGTAGGAACATTTCCTGACGTTACACAGGGTGTGACCATTGAAGCTGAGGGACAGTTTTCCCAGCACCATATATACGGCAGACAATTTAATATCCAGTCTTATGCGGAAAAGGCACCAGAGGACACCCAGGCTATGGAACGTTATCTGGGTTCCGGAGCGATTAAAGGGGTAGGTGCAGCACTTGCTGCCAGAATTGTGCGGTGTTTTGGCGAGGATACCCTTAGAATAGTGGAAGAAGAACCGGAAAGGCTGGCGGAAGTCAAGGGAATCAGTGAGAAGAAAGCCAGAGAGATTGCAGTACAGGTGACTGAGAAGGCAGATATGCGAAAAGCCATGATGTTTCTGCAGAAATATGGCATTTCCCTAAATCTTGGAGCAAAGATATATCAGAAATATGGTCAGTCCGTATACAGTGTGCTTCAGGAGAATCCCTATCGTCTGGCAGATGATATCTCGGGAGTTGGCTTTAAAATTGCAGACACCATTGCGTCACGTATTGGTATACATGCAGATTCAGATTACAGGATCCGCAGCGGTATGATGTATACTCTTCTCCAGGCTTCAGGGGAAGGACATGTATATCTTCCGAAGGACGAACTGTTTGACAGAGCTTCCCAGCTGCTTCAGGTAGATGTTTCTTATATGGAGAAACATCTGATGGATATGGCAATTGACCGGAAAGTTGTTTTAAAAGAGAATGACAGAGAGGTACTGGTTTATCCAAGCCAGTATTACCGCTTGGAACTGAATACAGCAAGAATGCTCACTGAATTAAATATCCGTTATCCACAGAATGAGCAGATGATGGAGCGAAGAATTGCCCAGATTGAGAAAGAAACAGGTACTGTTTTGGAGGAAATGCAGAAGAAGGCTGTTGTAGAGGCTGCTGGAAATGGCCTTTTTGTACTTACAGGAGGACCAGGTACCGGTAAAACTACCACGATCAATGCAATTATTCGTTTTTTCGAGGGCGAAGGCGCAACTCTTCGTCTGGCAGCACCTACAGGACGCGCAGCCAAGCGAATGACAGAAGCTACAGGTTATGAAGCACAGACAATACATCGGCTTCTGGAATTGAACGGTGTGCCGGATGAGGATGGCAGAGAGTCTCAGGGTGTTCATTTTGAACGGAATGCAGAGAATCCGCTGGATACAGATGTAATCATTATTGATGAGATGTCTATGGTGGATATTTTTCTTATGCATTCACTGCTTCTTGCGGTGACTGCGGGAACCAGGATCATTCTGGTAGGAGATGAGAACCAGCTGCCAAGTGTAGGTCCTGGAAATGTGCTGCGGGATATTATTCAAAGCGGCGTTTTTCCAGTAGTAGAACTGAAGAAAATTTTCAGGCAGGCCTCTCACAGTGATATTGTAGTAAATGCACACAAGATCCATAACGGAGAGCAGGTTTCCCTTGATAACAAAAGCCGCGATTTCTTTTTCCTGAAGAGATATGATGCCGATATTATTATCCGCGTGGTCATCGCGCTGATTCAGGAGAAACTGCCGAAGTATGTGGATGCAAGACCTTTTGAAATACAGGTTCTGACTCCAATGCGAAAGGGGCTTCTGGGCGTAGAGAGGATGAACCAGATCTTACAGAGATACCTGAATCCACCAGAATCAGGTAAAAAAGAGAAAGAAATTGGAGACCGGCTTTTCCGTGAGGGAGACAAGGTTATGCAGATTCGGAACAACTATCAGCTGGAATGGGAAGTCCGGGGGAAATACGGAATTCCTGTAGAAGAAGGGGTGGGCGTATTTAATGGAGATACTGGCATTCTGAAGGAAATCAATGAATTTGCAGAGACTGCCACTGTGGAATTTGAGGATGGCCGTTTCGCTGACTATTCTTTTAAGCAGCTGGAAGAATTGGAACTTGCCTATGCTATAACCATACATAAATCCCAGGGCTCAGAATATCCGGCAGTTATTCTGCCGCTCCTTTCCGGCCCCAAGATGCTGATGAACCGCAATCTTTTGTATACAGGTGTTACAAGAGCCCGGAAATGTGTTACTGTAGTTGGAAGTGAGGAGACTTTCGGGGAGATGATCCGCAATGAGAAGCAGCAGAAACGTTACAGCTCTCTTTGGGCAAGGATACAGGAACTTTCTGGATCTGTTGTATCCAAGACGGTGTCCTCTGTGTCACAGGATTCTTAGGAACAGCCATCAGTTGATCTGTCTGGACTGTGCCGGAGATTTAAGACCTGTATCGGGGCCACGGTGTTACAAATGCGGAAAACCGGTAAATGGAGATGAAGAATACTGCAGGGACTGCGGCGCCCATCCAGGCGCTTTTGACCAGGGACGCGGGATTTTTCTCTATGATGACCGGATGAGATACTCTATAATGAAATATAAATATTTTGGTTGTCAGGAATACAGCCGCTTTTATGGAAAAGCATTGTATATCTACGGAAAAGATATGCTTGCATTATGGAAGCCGCAGATAATCATTCCGGTTCCGCTTCATAGAAGAAAACAGCGCATAAGAGGGTTTAATCAAGCTGAACTTCTGGCGAAAGAACTGTCCCGTTATGCTGGGATTCCTGTAGATACTGCTATTCTAAAAAAGTGCCATGCTACCCGATCACAGAAAAAACTGGATGCGGCTGAAAGAAAGAAGAATCTTCAAAAAGCTTTTCAGGTTGTAGGAAATCCTGCAGGAATGCGTATCTTGCTTATTGATGATGTATATACTACTGGAAGTACCATGGATGTGCTGGCAAAGCTTCTGCTGGAAAAGGGAGCATCCCATGTATATTTTCTCACGCTGTGTATTGGAAACAACAGGTAAAAAAATGCTTTTCATGGCATGGGATATATGATACAATCATCCTGTATGAGTATAGCTTTTCAGCTTTAAAAGAAACGCATAAGGAGCCATTTATGATAAACGAAGAAAAAGTAAAGATAATGGACCGGCTTGCTGTATATGAGAAACAGGAAGGCAGAAAGTATCTTCCAGTAAGCAAGTACTACAGGAGTGACTATATTGGTCTGGCGCTGATTAAGAATTTCTTTCTTGTAACAATTGGATATGGATTGATACTGGCTGTGATTGCAGCGTATAATTTGGAATATCTGCTGGATAATGTGCACAAGATGGATCTGATCTCTCTTGGAGTTGTAGTCCTGGGGGGATATATAGGGATATTGGTATTATATTCTGTGCTGACATATATCCAGTACACTGTGAAGTACCATAAGGCGAAGAAGAGTGTAAAACAGTATTACACTCAGCTGACGAAATTAGAGAAAATCTATACTCGTGAAGAAAAGAAATTCGCAGGACGTGAAATGTCAGGAGGATATAGAAAATGACAGCATTACTTGAGTTAAAGCAGAAAATAAAAGAAATATACGGACAGTATGAAATGTATATCCTGCCTGTAATGAAGTTTGTTCTTGCACTGGTTTATTTCCTGTGGATCAATGCGAATATGGGATATATGTCTCGCCTGAATAATGTATTTTTAGTACTGATCCTGGCATTGATCTGTTCCATTTTGCCGTCTTCCGCTATGATGTATATTGGTTTTGTGCTGATCCTTGTTCACAGTTATGCACTTGGAATTGAAATTGCGGCATTTATGCTTGTTCTGATCCTTCTGATGATGATCTTTTTCCTGAGGTTCAGTGGTGAACAGAATGTAACATTTGTATTTACACCGCTTTCCTTTGCATTCAGCCTTCCGGCATTACTTCCTATTGGAAGCGGACTTATGGAGAGCAGTTTATCTGCAATTCCGGCTGGCTGCGGTGTGGTTATGTATTATTTTATCCGTTTTTTAAGATCACAGTCAACAATTCTTGTGAATCCGGATCTGGAGATGACAGATAAGCTGCAGATCATGGCTGACGGTCTGGTACAGAACTGGGGAATGTGGATTGCAGTTGTTGCTTTTGTAGCAGTTATCCTTCTGGTACATCTGATCCGTACCCGCTCTTTTGATCATGCATGGAGGATATCTATTATTACAGGCGGTGTTGCCTATGTGTTTATAATGCTTGTTGGAAGTTTTGGAATGAACCTGAATGCAACTGTTGCAATGGTTCCGCTTCTGATCTGTACGATTGCAGCTGTTCTCCTGGCACTTGTGCTTGAGTTTTTTGCATTTGGAGGAGATTACAGCCGTGCAGAGCGTCTGGAGTATGAGGATGATGAGTACTTCTATTATGTAAAAGCAGTTCCCAAGGCTTCTGTTGCAACTTCCGAGAGAAGTATTAAGAAAATAAATGCAGAACCTGTGCGTGAAGAGCGCAAGGCAGAGGACAACTCTGGTACTTATGCCAATCCAATCTTCCGACAGGATGAGAAGCCTAAAAGAAAGAAAGCTTCTCCAGCAGCAGACAGAAAGCCAAGACAGGCAGAGAAACCTGCTGCTAAGGATATTGATTTTGAAAAAAAGCTTGAAGAATCTCTTAAAGATCTTTAAGGTTACTGCTTGGCAGTGAATGGTAACAAAGAAAGGAGTACACTATGCAGGATATGGCAGTCAGATTATCAGGATATTTGTCAAAACTCTCCCTGCCCAGTCTGGGAGTAACAGACATACTGGAGATTGCCCTGATTTCCTTCTTTATCTATCAGTTTATGGTGTGGATCAAGTTTACCCGCGCTTATACTCTGTTGAAGGGAATTCTGATAGTACTCCTTTTTATTTTATTTGCATATGTGTTGAAAATGAATACGATCCTCTGGATCATTAAGAATCTTTCTACTATACTTCTTACCAGTGTTGTTGTTATTTTCCAGCCAGAACTTCGGAAAATGCTGGAGCAGCTGGGACAGAAGAAGTTTATGGCTTCTATTTTCCCTTTGGATGCCGGCAAAGAGGTACAGGAAAGGTTTACAGATAAAACAATCAATGAGCTTGTGAAGGCATGTTTTGACATGGGAGAAGTAAGAACTGGCGCATTGATCGTCATTGAGCAGAATATCCGCTTAAGTGAATATGAGCGCACAGGAATCAATGTGGATGCAGTTCTTACAAGTCAGCTTCTGATCAATATTTTTGAACATAATACACCACTCCATGATGGCGCTGTCCTGGTGCGTGGCAATCGAATTGTAGCAGCTACCTGTTATCTGCCTCTTTCCGACAATATGGAGCTGAGCAAACAGCTTGGAACCAGACACAGAGCTGGTGTGGGAATCAGTGAAGTAAGTGATTCCCTGACAATTATTGTTTCAGAAGAAACCGGGCAGGTGTCCATGGCCCAGAACGGACAGCTCAGCAGAGGTCTTACCAGTGCTGAACTGAGATCTGCATTGATCAAGGCTCAGAATAAAAAGGTTGTAACTAACAGTAAACTGCGTCATCTGTTGAAAGGAAGAATGAGACATGAAGAAGACAAAGCTGACTAGGAATTTTACCTTGAAGATCATGTCTGTTTTCATCGGATTTCTGATCTGGTTTATTGTGGTAAATGTGGACAATCCGGTATCCAGTAAAAGTATCACCATTGCCGGAGAAAATGTAGAACTCCAGAATACGGCTTATGTGGATAGTGCAAACATGATGTGTATGCAGGATGATGATCCGGATCCTATAAGGGTTACAATCACAGGAGAGAGAAGACTTCTTTCCAGGATTACTCAGACCAATATAACCTTGACGGCAGATCTGCAGCAGGCAGGAAGCCTTGATACAGATCCAGTTATGGTTCCGATCACTGCCTCCTGTCCGGGAATCAGCCCCGAGAATATTAAAGTGACACCACAGTATCTCAGTGTCAGACTGGAAGAAAAAGTAACACAGGAGTTTCTGGTTAATGTAAATTACGGTTCCAGCCAGCCGGGCAAGGGCTACGAGGTTGGTTCCCAGACTGCAAGTCCGGAGAAAGTTAAAATTACAGGTCCGAAATCTCTTGTGAATAAAATTGATAAAGTAAATGCGACCGTTGATGTTGATGGCCGAACAAAGGATTTTTCCGAAGAGGCAGAACTGAATATTATTGATAAGAATCAGGACAGTCTTGCCGGAAGAATGGCTTATCTCACCATAGATAATACCAAAGTTGTTGTTACAACTAAATTTTGGAAGATTCGCACAGGCGTTAATATTGGTGCGGACTATGTAGGTGTGCCGGCAGATGGCTATCAGGTGGAGAGTGTGACTACTGTTCCGGATACTGTAAGTATTGCGGGAACAGATGAGGCATTGGAGACTCTGAAGCAGAATGACAACACGATCTGGATAGGCGGTACTGATATTGATATTACAGGAGAGACAACTGATATTGAGAAGAAAGTCAGTCTGAAAGATGTGCTTCCTGAGGATGTGAAGCTGACAAGCGGAACCAGTGAGGACGTTTGGGTGAAGGTAAGTATTTTACCTATTGGAAGTCATTCATATGGTCTTCCCTCCAATCAGGTTACGGTAGATAACCTTGCTGATAATCTTCTGGTAACATTTGGAACAGATAAGATTGAAATCCGCGTGAAAGCAACAGCTGGAGAGCTTGATGACTTTAATCTTGACGAAGTGAAAGCTTCTGTTGATCTGAAGAATATGGAAGTAGGAAGCTATCAGATCCCTGTGACTGTGAAGCTGCCTAAGGGATTTGAACTTCTGGATGATGTGGTTGCAGATGTGACTATATCAGAAGTTTCCAATTCAGATACTAATAATGAATGAGCTGTTGTTTACGGATAACGTTTGGCAAAATATATTGCCATGGATCCAGAGAACAGCAGCAATAAGGGAGAGAAACTATGGTAAGTGAGAAAGTAAGGGTGAACAATCCTTCCGGCCTTCATTTACGACCGGCAGGCATTCTTTGTAAGGAAGCTATGAAATATAAATCTCTTATAACATTTCAGTATGGTCAGGGGTCTGCCAATGCCAAAAGCGTGCTCAGTGTTCTGGGCGCGTGTGTGAAATGTGGTGATGAGATTACTATATTTTGCGAAGGCGAGGACGAAACAGAGGCTTTAAGAAATCTTGTAACTGTTATCAACAATGGTTTAGGAGAATAAGATTTACAACGTTACAATAGGGAGGCATAAAAGTGAAAAAGAGAGTAGCAGCCGCAGTTTTAGGGATTATGTTAAGTGTGTCCATGGGTCTGGAAGTTCCAGCCGCAGCTTTGGATAGCGGATTTGAATCCGGATTTACATCTGAACAGGCAGCAGATGTGCAAACAGAAGACGGAGCAGAAGCAGTACAGCCGTCTGAGGATACAGAGGCACCTGCGGATACGGCAGCAGCTGAGGAGCAGCAGGCACAGGAAAGCCAGGACAAGGAAGAACATACAGACAGTGAAAATTCAGGAGAAAGTACAGATGGTTTTTTCGATGGCTTTACTTCAGGTGAAACAGTGGAGGAGAATGGAAGTACTGCTCCGGTAGATGGATTTGAAGCTGTTCCTGAAGGCACATTGGATGGGACTCAGGAAGTACAGGCAGATAATTCAGACGGAGTATTTGACTGGAAAGAATGGGAGCAGACAGCTGATGGTTTTAAGCTTCGCAAGAAGAAATCAGCTGTAAGTGCAGCTGCTGAGGCTCAGAATGTGGCTGGTTCTGATGAGATTCAGGCTTTTGATGAAGTCCAGGAGAATGGCGAAGCAGCAGGTACGGAAAGTGTAGAGGCTGAAGGAACAACTGCTCAGGCTGAATATTATACTGCGGCAGATGGAATTGTAGAGATTACTACAAGAAACGAGGCTGGAGCAGTTCATACAGGAAGTTATCTGTTTGATGCCAATGGATTTCTGGTTACTGGCATTAAGACTTTAGCTGGAACGGAGAGTGCAAATGGGGCTGTTGGTGAATTCTATTTTACAGCTTCCGATAGTGCACAGGCATATACAGAATATAATGGACAGGGTGCTGCACTGGTTCCGTGGAAGACCACACTTGGTCAGATGAAGAAGGATTACTGGCTGTGGAACAAAGAAAGCAGAAACTTCCATTATTATGGCGCAGATGGTAAGGCATTAACCACTGCACAGCTGGATGAAGCCGCCAAGGCAAATAATACATATACAGGATATTATAAGATCAATGATGAGTATTATTGTCTGGATGAGAATGGAACACCACATACAGGGGATGTTACTCTGACAGTAAACGGAGTAGCTGCACAGTACTACTTCCAGCCAGCAGAAACAGATCAGGAAATTCCAGGAAAGATGTACCGTGATGGATGGAAGAGTTTTGTAGGAACAGCCGGTGAGCAGTGGAAATATTATGATTCCGGTGAGCTGGACAGCAGTAAGATTGGACAGCTTATGGTTCATGGCGTTATTGTAACAGATCTTGACGGACATAAAGATGCGGAAAATTCCTATCTGATCGATAAGAATGGCTATCTTCTTAAGAAGACTATGAAGAAAGCCACAGATGGCAAATATTATCTGACAGATAAGAATGGTTGCATTTATAAGAATCGTATTGTCACTTATAAAAAGAAACAATATTATGTAACAGAAACCGGTGCAAGAGCAACATGGAAAAAGGTATGGCACCGCTGTCCTGGGGCTGGAAACAGAATGTACTATTTTGGTTCTACTGCTGGCCGGATTGTGAAGAAAACCGGATGGCAGAAAGTAACCACCTCTAAGGGGAAATTCTATGGCTGGTTCCTGTTCAATAAAAAAGGAAATCATTACGCCAATACACTGAGAAACGGATATTATTTCAAAGCTGACGGAAGACTTGCCAGCGGAGTTACCGTGATCAATGGCAAGAGTTATTTCTTTAAACCATCTACATCTAATACAAGAAATGGCCAGATGGTTAAGAATGAAATGTTTGTTTACAAGAAAAAAACATATTTTGCAGACTCTAAGGGTGTACTTCGCAAAAGCGGATGGCAGAAGATTGATGGAAACTGGTATTACTTCAAGAATATGAGTCTTGTGAAGAATGCATTCGTGAAGAAAGGCAAAAAATACGGATATGTAGATGCCACTGGTAAGTTCACTACAGGCTGGGTGGTTGTAGACAATTCCCAGAATCTGGTTCGTTACATTAACCCGGATAAGAAGGGCTTTGTACAAAATGAATCCAAGTGGATTGATGGTAAGCTGTATTATTTTGATAAGAATGGTTACAGAATCAATGACGTGACAAATATTTACAAATCCGGATATACAGTTGAAGTGGACCGTATAAATGGTGTTATGACAATTTATGCAGATGCGAACCGTACAATTCCGGTTAAGACCATTCGTGTTTCAGTTGGAAATCCTGGAACAGATACTCCGACAGGCAGATATAAACTGACAAGATACAGCAGATGGCAGGCGCTTATGGGACCGTCCTGGGGACAGTATGGTACTCATGTAGATGGTGCTGGTCAGGGCGGAATTTTCGTCCACTCTATTGCATGCGGCTCAGCAAACAGCTATAATTTGCCGGTTAGTGCATATCTTAAGCTTGGAAGCCCGGCTTCCCATGGCTGTATCCGTACCTGTGTTGCCGATGCAAAATGGGTATATGAGAACTGCAATGGTTCCACCATTTATATTTTCGATGGAACCTATAAATCTGATGAGGTATTCAAAGGACCGCTGGGACGTCGCGCAATTACACCGCTGAGGGGAATTAAGAATGGCGGATACTATGATCCGACCGATCCGGCAGCTTAATAGCTTACTCTGAAAGATAGTTGTTGATAAAAAAACGACATAAAAAGCCAAAAAGGGTGTCTTAAAATTATCAGATTTGATGATTTTAAGGCACCTTTTTACTGTTTTGGAGAATAACATTGAAATTTGAAAATGGAAACTGTATAATAACAAAGTAACACATTTTTAACATCTTGTAAGAAACAAGCGAATAAGGGAAAACGGTAAACACTACTGGTCCGGTAAGGAACGTAACCTGAAACTGTTTATCAGGAGGAGATATGGGAAAATGGAAAAAATGGCTGTCTGCCGGTTTATTTACAGCTATGCTTGGAACTGCAATAATTGCAGGACCAACTGCAGATGTAAGTGCCAATGCAGGAAATAAGCCATATAATATTGAAAATGTTTCACCAGATGCGCATCTGGCACCAAGTGTAGGAGATTCCTCTTCCAAGACAAGCTCAAAGGCATGGCACAAAATTGATGGAGTCTGCTACAATGGAAGTGGAAAGAAAGTAGAAGGAGCCATTACCAGAGGTATGGATATCTCAGAATGGCAGGGAAAGATCAATTGGAAGGAAGCCAAGAAAGATCTGGATTTTGCCTTTGTGCGTATTTCCTATGGAACCAGACATCTGGATGATTATTATGCCTATAATATGACTGAGGCAGAAGCAGCAGATGTGCCGGTGGGAACTTATGTATACAGTCTTGCCAAGACAAACAAAGAAGCACTTGCTGAAGCGCAGCTGGCTATTCGTCAGATGCAGGGACATAAGGTTTCCTATCCGGTAGCTTTTGACCTGGAAGATGAAGCTACATTGGGAACCTTGACCAGAAAGGAAATTTCCCAGATTGCTCTCACATTCTGTGATGAGATCCGCAAGGCAGGATATACACCAATTCTCTACATGAATCTGAATTGGTATAATAATTTTGTAGACTGGAACGTTCTGGAAGGCTCCGGTCTGGATGTCTGGATTGCAAGCTACGGAGATACAATTCTTGCACCGAGCGCCAGCAAATACAAATACACCATCTGGCAGTGCACAGCTGGTGATGAAGTTCCAGGTATGATCAGTACCAAGAAGCTGATCAGCGGTGTTCCAAAAGAGAACAATGTGGATCTGAACTTTGGCTATGTAGATTATACAACCAAGGTTGTTCCCAGATGGAATTCTCAGGAAGGCTATACCCCTGCAAAACAGCCTTTATATTCAGATCCCAAGCTTCACAAGAATGGCTGGACCACTGTTAAAGGCAGAAAATATTACTACACAAATGATAAAAAGGCCAAAGGCTGGCTGGAAATTGATGGCAAGTATTACTGCTTTAGTTCCGTAGACGGACACTTATATAAAAGCAAGCTGATCAAGAAAGACGGCACTGCTTATTACGTGGACAAAAACGGCGTACGTGTAGAAAATAAAGTTGTGACAAAGAAAGGCAAGACCTACTATTTCGGAGCAGATGGCAAAGCCCTGACAGGTATGCGCAAGGTGGGCAGGAAATATTATTATTTCAGCACTACATCCTTTGCCATGGAAAAGAATTACAAATATGTAGCAGCCAACGGCAGCATTTACTATTTTGGAAGTAAAGGTTACCGTGCAAAGAACAAGTTTATCACCCTCACAGAGAATGGCAGGAAGAATACTTATTATTTTGGAAAAAATGGAAAGGCTTATAAGGGCTGGTACACTATCAAAGGAAAAAAATATTATTTCTACCGCGGAACGGGTGCTGGCGCAGGAGTACGTGCGCAGAACGTGAGCCTGACCAGTGCAGATGGACTCGTTTCCGTATTTAACAAAAATGGTGTATGTACCAAACAATACAGATAGGATGACCAGTAACAGTAACCAATAATCTTGATTTATCAGACGGAATCATGTATATTAGAGCGTGTTTGAAAGATCTCCCACAAATTGTGACGCACATCTTGCAGAAAACCTTTTTAAACACGTTCCAAGAAGTCGATAAGACTGTAAATTTGACTGAATATAAAATGAAAGATAAATAAGGAGAAAAGAAAATGGGAAAAATTAAAGTAACAAATTGTGATGATATTGAAGGATTAAAAGTAATCGAGCCAACCGTATTTGGAGATTCCAGAGGTTATTTTATGGAGACTTACAATTACAATGACTTCAAAGAGGCAGGAATTGACGTAGAATTCGTACAGGATAATCAGTCCAGCTCACGTTATGGTGTTCTTCGCGGTCTCCATTTCCAGCTTCATTATCCACAGGACAAACTTGTCCGCGTAGTAAACGGAGAAGTGTTTGATGTGGCTGTAGATTTAAGAGAGGGCTCCAAAACTTATGGAAAATGGTACGGAGTTGTTCTTTCAGCAGAGAATAAGAAACAGTTTTTTATTCCGAAAGGATTTGCACATGGCTTCCTGGTTCTTTCTGAGAATGCGGAGTTTACTTATAAATGCTCCGATTTTTATCATCCAAACGATGAGGGCGGTCTGATCTGGAATGATCCGGACATCAATGTACAGTGGCCGATTCCGGAAGGTATGGAGCTGATCTTCTCTGACAAGGATCAGAAATGGGGCAGCTTTAAGGAACTTAACAGATAGGAGACTGTAAATGCTTAAGTCTATTTTTTCCCTGCCGGCGGATTTATATAAAAACCGCCGGCTGGTTATGAAACTGGCAAAAAATGATTTCAAGACCCGATATGCAGGTTCTTATTTTGGAACCTTCTGGGCTTTCGTTCAGCCAGTGGTAACAATTCTGGTATACTGGTTTGTATTTTCAGTGGGGTTCCGGTCCAACACAGATGAACTGGGAGTCCCTTTTGTGCTTTATCTGGTAGCTGGTATTGTGCCCTGGTTTTTCTTTTCTGATGCGCTTTCCGGAGGTACCAATTCGCTTCTGGAATACAATTACCTTGTAAAAAAGGTAGTGTTCAACATCAGCGTCCTTCCGGTAGTAAAAATAATTTCCGCTTTATTTGTACATGGCTTTTTTGTACTTCTGGCAATTATTCTTTATATATGTAACGGAAGATTTCCTGACTGGTACTACCTTCAGATATTGTATTATAGTGCATGTGTCTTTTTCCTTGTTCTGGGACTTTGCTATGCTACCAGTGCAATAGCAGTCCTTTTCCGCGATCTGAACCAGATTATTGGTATCGGATTACAGGTTGGAGTATGGCTGACTCCTATTATGTGGGTGTCAGAGAGCATGATCGGTACCAACAGCCTTCTATACAAAATTCTTCAGCTGAATCCTGTATTTTATATTGTATCAGGATATCGTGACGCATTTATTATCAAGCGCTGGTTCTTCGAAAGACCAGTCTGGACATTATATTTCTGGGTATTTGCCATCTGCTGCTTCCTGTTTGGAAACTGGATTTTTAAGCGGCTTCGGGTTCATTTTGCAGATGTTCTGTAAAAAGAAGAAAAGCAGTTATGAATCGAAATGTATTCAGCGAAGAGGAAAGGTAACGGCCCATGAGACATGTTCGATGAAGTACAGAACTGTAGAAGAACTGAGCAGTTATGATGCGGATAGAAAAGAAAGGAAACAACGTGGAAAGTAAAAACGCCATTGAAATAAGAAATTTGTCCAAGATGTATAAGCTCTATAACAGACCACTGGACCGCCTGAAGGATTCTCTGGGGCTTAGTCGTAAGAAGCTGTATAAAGAGCATTATGCACTTAAGGATGTTAGTTTTGATATTGGAGAAGGAGAATGCGTTGGTATTATTGGAACAAACGGCTCCGGAAAATCCACTATTCTGAAAATTATTACCGGTGTACTGGCTCCTACAGCCGGAACCGTAACCGTAAATGGAAGAATTTCGGCTCTTCTGGAACTGGGAGCCGGATTTAATCCGGAATATTCTGGTATGGAAAATATTTTCCTGAATGGTACCATGTTAGGTTTTTCCGAAGAAGAAATCAACGCAAGGCTGGATGAAATCCTCAGTTTTGCTGATATTGGTGATTTTATCCATCAGCCGGTAAAGACCTACTCCAGTGGTATGTTTGTACGCCTGGCCTTTGCTGTGGCTATCAACATAGATCCGGAGATCCTGGTAGTGGATGAAGCACTTTCTGTAGGTGATGTATTTTTTCAGGCGAAATGCTATCATAAGTTCGAGGAATTTAAGAAACAGGGCAAAACTATTTTGTTTGTAAGTCACGACCTGGGAAGCATTTCCAAATACTGCGATCGTGTTATTCTTTTGAATCAGGGTGTCATGCTGGACGAGGGCACGCCTAAAGCTATGGTAGACATGTATAAGCAGCTTTTGGTACATCAGGATCCGGTGAAACAGGCAGAAGGCTCAGAGACAAAGAAAGAAGACTGGAAACAGGGATTCCTTGTGAACCCAAACACATTGGAGTATGGGGAAAAACAGGCTGAGATCACAGACTTCGTTGTAATGGATTCCAAGGGACTTCAGACCAACACGATCGAGAAGGGGTCTAAATTTCAGATTAAAATGCGCATTCATTTTCATGAAAGCATTCAGCAGCCTATTATGGCTTTCACGTTCAAGAATATTCAGGGAACTGAGATCACAGGAACCAACACTATGTATGAAGGTGTGAATGTGGAACACACAGACGCAGGGGATGAGTGTGTAGTGGTTTTTGAGCAGAAAATGGATATGCAGGGCGGGGAATATCTTCTCTCCTTTGGATGTACCGGTTATCGGAATGGAGATTTTACCGTATTCCATCGTTTATATGATGCATGCAACATAACTGTGGTTTCTTCCAAAAATACAGTTGGATTCTACGATATGAATTCCAAAGTGTGGATAGAGGAATAATAAAATATGCAGGAAAAAATCGGAAACGTAACATTAGATTATGAATATTACCCAGGCGAGGATCTGTACAGCGATGGTCCTGTGGAAGAAGAACTTCTGGAAATTGCGAAAAATTATCAGGAGAAGGAACTAAACCAGTTGATCTATGAACGAAACAGCTGGCCGGTTCTTTATCATTTTTCACATATTCGCCAGAACATTCTGGAGTGGCTCCCTATCACAAAAGAACAGAAGGTTCTGGAAATCGGATCCGGATGTGGACCGATCACAGGAGTTCTCGCGCGAAAAGCCAAAAGTGTCACCTGTATCGATCTGTCAAAAATGCGCAGCACCATCAATGCATATCGAAATCGCGAATGTGATAATGTGAAAATTATGGTAGGAAATTTTCAGGATGTGGAGAGTAGCCTTACTGAGAAATATGATTACATTACCCTGATCGGTGTGTTTGAATATTCCCAGGGCTATATCGGGACAGCACAGCCTTATGTGGAAATGCTCAGACGCATTGCCCGCCATCTGGCAATGGGAGGCAGAATCGTGATCGCGATTGAGAACCGACTTGGCCTGAAATATTGGGCCGGCTGCACCGAAGATCATGTGGGAAAATATTTTGAAGGACTGGAGAACTATCCGGATACCAGAAGTGTGCGGACTTTTTCCAGAAAGGAACTGTCTGATATTATTGACCAGGCTGGTGAATTTAAGACCACTTTCTATTATCCATATCCGGATTATAAATTCCCGATGACTATTTATTCAGACAAGCGTCTGCCGAAGAAAGGCGAGCTTCGGGATAATTTCTGTAATTTTGACCGTAACAGAATACAATTGTTCAATGAGGGGAAAGTATACGATTCCCTCACTGATGCAGGACTTTTTCAGGAATTTTCCAATTCATTCCTGGTGATTGTGGAAAGGAAGGAAAACAAATGAAAGAGATTATTTTCAGTAAATATTCCAATGAAAGAAGCCGTTCCTTCGCAATTCGCACTGACATTGTGGAAGAAGATGGGAAAAGATGGCTGGAGAAAAAATGGCTGTATCCGGAAGGAAAAGAACATGTTCTTCGTATGAAAAAATGGAATCAGAAGCTTGATCAGATGTATGGGGAAGTTCCGTTTCTGAGCAACAAGTGCGAGATAGGCGAAGACTGTGCTTATTTTGAGTATCTGGAACAGGAGAATCTTGCAGAATATCTGGATGATCTGCTGGGAAAGGGAGAAAAGGAAAAAGCTGAGAAAATTTTCACAGAATATCTGGAAAATGTACAGAAGCTTCACAGCAAGAAGCCGTTCACAATAACTGAGGAATTCAAAAATGTTTTCGGTGATGTGCCTATGCCTGGCGGACTGACATGTACAGATGTTACAAATATTGATATGATCTGTGACAATGTTGTAATGACCAGTCCATATACGCTTCTGGACTATGAATGGACATTTGAGTTTCCTGTTCCCTGTGAATTTGTACTGTATCGGATCATCCATTACTATATACAGACGCATAAAGTGCGTGAAGTGCTGAATGCAGCCGGATTTTATGAGAAATTTGGTATTTCAGAAGTGATGAGAACCAGTTTTTCCAGAATGGAAAGCGGTTTTCAGGTATATATTACAGGCATGCATGTTCCTATGAGGGAGATGTATGCCACAATGACTCCAGGGGTGGAATATTTGTCCCTGAGTAATCTGGGACCGCTGCAGGTATATTTCGCAGAACAAAGAGGTATGTATTCCGAAGCAAGTTCTGTAAAAAGACCTATTATGGCCGGAAAGGTAAAATGCACCTTGAATCTTCCGAAAAGCTGCAGGTTTATTAGAATTGATCCAGGTGATTATCCGTGTACGGTACATCTTGCAGCAATCCGTTTTGACAGGATGCCAGCTTCCCTGGACGGGGTTCTGACACCCGAAGGAACAATCTGCGGCAGCTGGGCTTTCCTTTCGCGGTTTGATCCCTGTATTGTAGATATAGAGGTTCCGGAAGGTGCTAAGAATCTTACACTGAATCTGGAGATTGATGAGGCAAAGGAAGATATGCTGAATGAGATCTGTTCCCTTGAGGTGAGAAGCCACAGTCTTAAAGGAGTGCTTGGAGAGCGGGCGAGAGAAGCAGTGGGCCGTTTGAAAAATGGTCGGGAATCTTCTGCAAAGAAAGGAAAGTAGAATGAATCAAAAGGTAATGCTGGTTGAAAAAGAACGGTTTCTTTTGAATGATAATTGCAAATATATGATCACAGGAAGGGTTTCAAAGGAAGCAGATATAGAGTGTTATCTGGATGGTATCCGCCTTCCTTCTGAGGCAAACCTGATTACTGTGATGACCGGATTTATGAGGGCTGTGGAGACGAAAAATCCAGGAGGCAAATGGGTGGAGGTATTAGTTACCCTGCCTGAAAATCTGCAGAATTACAAAAAACTTCAGGTGTACGCTGTTAACGGAAAGGAGCGTTTCCTCTGGTATAAGATGAAAACCTCGGATCTTATGAGAAAACAGGGAAAACCTCAGCTTTTTGTTGATGGGGAATCTATAGTCAGAGAGCAGAAGAAGGTTATCCTTGCCGGCTGGGCGGTAGGAACTACACCGGTTTCCCTGCAGGTATATGATGAAAATAAAAAGCCTGTGAAAATAACCCTGAAGCGGAATACCCGAATGGACGTGGCAGAAATGTTTCGGGAATGCGAAGTGAATAAGGATTGCGGATTCCATATCCAGGCAGAAAATGTATCTGGAAAGAAGGCTTATCTTGTTGCAAAGGATGAGAACGGAAAAAAGGCAGTCTACCAGATTGGTATTTCAAAGGGCGAACGCTTTAAGGCAAAAGCCAGCCTTTATTCGAAAAAGGCAATGGAGAATTATCGTTCCAATGGCATTCATACTGTGATCCGGAAGTCGCTGATCAAGCTGGAAGCATTGAGCAAGGGAGACGGTCTTTACCAGACCTGGCTGAAGGAGAACAGGGTTACTAAGAAAGAACTGAATCAGCAGAGAAAGACTGTTTTTCGGGAGAACATTAAGTTTAGCCTTGTGGTTCCTCTCTATAAGACGGATAAGTACCTTTTGAAGGCTCTTGTGGATTCTGTGCTGGCGCAGACATACAGCAACTGGGAACTTTGCCTTTCAGATGGAAGTGGAGCAGATTCTCCGATCCGCAGTATTCTGGAAGAGTATCAGAAAAAGGATCCAAGGATCAAAGTTGTTTTCAATGAGAAACAGCTGCAGATTTCAGACAATACAAATGCTGCTATTGGAATTGCCACTGGAAATTATATTGCATTTGCAGATCATGATGATACCCTGGCAGAGGAAGCTTTTTATCAGATGGCAAAGGAAATCTCACAGCATCCGGAGGCGGATCTTATTTATTCTGATGAGGATATTATTGATATAAGAGGAAATCGGCTTTTCCCTCATTTTAAGCCGGATTTTAACCCTGATTATCTGTGCTGCGTAAATTATATCTGCCATCTGGTGGTTGTAAAGAGAACACTTCTCGACCGAACAGGACTTTTGCGGCCAGAATATGACGGTTCCCAGGACTTTGATTTTCTGCTTCGCTGCACGGAGCATACAGACAGTGAGAAGATCCGCCATATTCCCAAAATTCTGTATCACTGGAGAAGCCATGAGGGTTCCACAGCGGGCAATCCGGATGACAAGCCATATGCAGTGATCGCAGGAGAAAAGGCTCTTGCAGGGCATTATGAGCGCATGGGAATTAAGGCAGAGGTGGAATACACTGGATGCCCGGTCGTTTTCAGAACCCATTTTGTTATAGAGGGTGACCCGAAGGTATCAATTCTGATTCCGAATAAGGATCATACAGAGGATCTGAATAAATGTGTGACTTCCATTCTGGAGAGGAGCACCTGGAAAAATATCCAGATTATCGTAATTGAGAATAACAGTGAGAGGGAAGAGACCTTCCACTATTATGAGAAACTTGAGAAGCGGTATCCTCAGGTAAAAGTGGTTACATGGGATGGTCCCTTCAACTATTCAGCAATCAACAATTTTGGTGCAAAATATGCGGATGGAGATTATTTCCTTCTGCTCAATAATGATACAGAGGTTATTACTCCAGAGTGGCTGGAGAACATGATGGGCTATTGCCAGAGAGAGGATGTGGGCATTGTAGGTGCCAAGCTCCTTTACCCGGATAATACGGTTCAGCATGCTGGTGTTGTGGTAGGAATTGCAGGTTTTGCAGGACATATTCTTACCGGATATGACAGATATGCCACAGGATATTTGTGGAGACTGGCAACTACACAGGATGAGAGCGCAGTAACAGGCGCCTGTCTGATGGTGAAGCGAAGCGTTTTTGAGGAACTTCATGGGCTGGATGAAAGCTTTGCAGTGGGACTGAATGATATTGACTTCTGTCTTAGGGCAAGGGCACTTGGTAAATTGGTTGTATTTACTCCGGAGGCCTGCCTGTACCATTATGAATCTAAGTCACGCGGACTGGAGAATACGCCGGAGAAGAAGGCGCGTCTTCAGAAAGAGGTGGATCATTTCCGGGAACGTTACAGAGATTTTCTGAAAAAGGGTGATCCGTATTACAATCCGAATCTGAGTATTGTGAGAGGAGATTGTGCATTCAGGATGGCGTATGAGAAGAAGGATGAAATAGTTTGATGCAGAACTAACATAAAAACCCAGTCGGGAGAGGAAGATACCCTGTCCCGACTGGGTTTTTTATTAGGATTTTACAATTTTCACGATCCTCCAGATCAAAAGAATCAGAAGAAGTAAGAATACACCGGCAATTACAAAATACGGAATTTCAGTGTGATTATCGGAGTAGTCCTTGGCCGCCTGCATGTGCTGCTGACCTTCCTGGACGGAGGCAGTATCATCAGACTGAACAACTTCAAGGACTGCAGATCCCACAGAAGTGCCGTTAAAAAGGTAGGTGCGGTCAATCTGGTCGCCGTTCTGGGAATCTTCTGTGGTAAGGCTATCGGCACCGGTGCCGGCTGGAACTACTACATCACCGCCGGAGATAATGCTGAAATCGCTGTCTCCAAGGGATAAAGTTACAAACTGATCGAATCCATAATTGAGAATAGAGGCTGCATCAGGAGCTGTCTGACCGGAAGCACCTTTCAGGACTACGCTGATCAGAGTCATGCCATTTCGCTGGGCTGCACATACCAGTGTACTTCCGGAGGCTTCCGTATAACCTTCCTTACCGCCGATACATCCTTCATAAAATCCGGTGCTGCCAGTATCTGTCATGGTGAATTTGCTGGTCAGGTTACGGGCTGCCGCTTTATTGGTGGCAGGGATCGTGTAGCTGGTGGCTGCTGCGATGGTTCTGAAAGACTCATTCTGGATGGCGGCCTGCATGATCAGCGCCATGTCGTGGGCTGTAGTGTGCTGGTTGTCATCCGGAAGTCCGGTGGGATTCGTGAATACGGTATTGGTACATCCAAGCTCCTGTGCCCGGGTATTCATCTGCTGGACAAAGCCGTCTACAGAACCGCCTACATGCTCTGCAATCTGCAGTGCAATATCATTGGCAGAGGCGACCATAATGGCATACAGGCACTGCTCTACAGTGAAGACCTCGTCAACCTGTGAGGAAATACTGGCACCACCGTCTGTGACACCGGAAACTCCGGTGGCGGTCATGGTAACCTCATCTGTGAGCTGTGTATTCTCAAGAGCCAGAAGACAGGTCATGATCTTGACTGTACTTCCAGGGAAAAGTACTTCGTCTGCATTCTTGGAATAGAGAATGGTATTGGTGGTATTCTCCATGACTACAGCCGCTTCAGAAGAAATATCGGAAGCCTGTGGCCATCCGGAAATGGAATTGGTAGATATGGTACCTGATGCTTCAACTGCTGCACTCTGGTCTGCCTCTTCTGCAGATATGGGAACCTGGAAAAGAAGAGATGCAAAAAGACCAAGAGCCAGAAAAACTGAGGTTATCTTTCGCTTTTTCATAGTATAATGAACTCCTGTATTAAAATAAGGGTATCTGCAGTGCTGTCTGTGAACAACATGGTAACACTCTTTCTGACAGTGCAGATACAATTCTGCTGCAAGTATAACATATAGTATATTTTTCCTGTAAAATAGAAAAATATAATACAAATATAATCATATCCTAAAATGTGGTTCAATTCAACCTTTCTTTTACAGCTTCCTTGCAAAATTGTTTCTTCAATGTTAAAATAGGGTCATTATAAAAGCAAAGGATTTTAATATGAGCGATAAAAACGGATCAGAGGGACGGATCCAGTGGTCTCGTTTCTTCAAAAAATTATCTCCTTACATGATCCAGAAGGGACTTTTGTATCTGAAGCATTATGGTCCCAGGGAGTTCTGGATACGGCTGCACGAGCGCTTTGAGCCGGAGGAGATCCCTTATGGTCCCTGGTACGCGGCATATGTGCCGGACCAGACGGTCCTTGACAAACAAAGAAAGAAAAAATTTGCTTACGCACCTCTTATCAGCGTGGTAGTTCCGGCTTATCGTACTCCGGAATTATTTTTGCGGCAGATGATCGATTCACTGGAAGCACAGACCTATGAGGACTGGGAGCTTTGCATTGCCAATGGAAGTCCGGAAGATCAGTCCATGAGAAAAGTGCTGGAAGAATACAGCAGCAGGGACAGGAGAGTACGCTGGCAGGAACTCACTGAGAATAAAGGGATTGCAGAGAACACCAATGCTGCATTTGCCATGGCAAAGGGAGAATTTGTGGGGCTTCTGGATCATGATGATCTTCTTGCGCCAAATGCTCTTTACGAGGTTGTGAATGCACTGAACCAGCATGAGCACGGGGATGCAGTATACACAGATGAGGATAAGGTGACTGCTGAACTGGATGAGCATTTTCAGCCGCACCTGAAGCCAGATTTTAATATTGATCTGCTTCGTTCCAATAACTATATCTGTCACTTTTTTGTTGTGCGGCGGCAGCTTGTAGAAGAAGTGGGCGGATTCCGCAGGGAATTTGACGGAGCACAGGACTATGATTTTATTTTCCGTTGTGTGGAAAAAGCCAGGGAAGTGGTGCATGTACCGGAGATTTTGTACCATTGGCGTACCCACAAGGCATCTACTGCTGATAATCCTGCAAGTAAGATGTACGCTTTTGAAGCAGGCAAACGTGCTATCGAGGCACATCTTGAGAGGACTGGAGTAAAAGGCACTGTAAGCCATACTCCGGATCTTGGATTTTACAGAGTGAAATACCCGGTACAGGGACATCCGCTTGTTTCCATTATCATTCCCAATAAAGACGAGAAGGAAACTCTGGAGAAATGCCTGGAATCTATTAAGAAGAACACACTCTACGACAATTATGAGATCATTATCGTGGAGAATAACAGCACTACAGATGAGATTTATGATTATTACAGGAAGATTTCAGAGGATCCCAGGATCCATCTGATCTGCTGGAAAAAGGAATTCAACTATTCCGCGATCAACAACTTTGGGGTTAAAAATGCCAGAGGTGAATATCTCCTTTTTCTGAATAATGATGTAACGGTCATTACAGAGGACTGGATGGGAGAAATGCTGGGGGTGTGTCAGCGAAGAGAAGTGGGAGCGGTAGGTGTGAAACTGATCTATCCGGACAATACCATCCAGCACGCAGGCTGTGTGATCGGAATTGGTGGAATTGCAGGTCATATGTTTGTGGATATGCCTGCGGATCGTACCGGATATCTCCACAAGGCGTCTATTTTACAGGATATGAGCGCTGTAACTGCAGCCTGTATGATGATGAAGCGCAGTGCTTTTGACAAAGTGGGCGGCTTCACAGAAGAACTTGCAGTCGCCTTTAACGATGTGGATCTGTGCCTGAAGACTACGAAAGCAGGTTATCTGGTGGTTTATGATCCTTATGCAAGGCTTTACCATATGGAATCCAAGACCCGCGGAGCAGAGAACAATGAGGTGAAAGTCAGACGTTTCCAGCGGGAAATCGAATATATGAGATGTAACTGGATCGATATTCTGAAGAACGGTGATCCCAATTATAATAAGAATCTTTCCCTGACCAAGTGGAATTATTCTTTAAGACCACTTCCGGGCATGACCGGCAAAAAGGAGGAAGACTAAGAAGACATTATGCAGGAAGTATCAGTCATTATTCCCAATTATAATGGGATGGCATATCTGGAGGGTGTGCTTTCAAGCCTGGAGCAGCAGGCGTTTCAGAATTTTGAGACCATTCTGGTGGACAATGGATCCTCAGATGGAAGCGTTGCCTTTGTAATGGGGAACTTTCCCTGGGTACACATTGTGGAGCTGCCAGATAATTTCGGCTTTTCAAGAGCTGTAAATGAGGGGATTTATGCATCACGGACACCTTATGTGCTCCTTTTGAATAACGATACAGAAGTAGATAAGAATTTTGTGGGGGAAATGCTGGCAGCTATAAAGCGTCATAAGAAGGCCTTCTCCTGCAGTGCAAGGATGATCTGTTATCATGACCGGAATAAACTGGATGATGCAGGAAATTATTATTCTGCTCTTGGCTGGGCATATGCCCGGGGCAAAGGAAAGGATATTCATTCCTTTGAGAAGGAAGGGCGGATATTTGCTTCATGCGCTGGCGCAGCTATTTACCGTAAGAAGGTTTTTGAGAAAATCGGATATTTTGATGAAGAGCATTTTGCATATCTGGAAGATATTGATGTGGGCTATCGTGCCAGGATCTTTGGATATGAGAACTGGTATGTGCCAGCTGCACTGGTCTATCATGTAGGCAGCGGAACAAGCGGATCCAGATACAATCAGTTTAAGACCAGATATTCTTCAAGAAATAATATTTATCTGATCTACAAAAATATGCCGGTTCTTCAGATTATTTTGAATCTTCCTTTTCTGGTGCCGGGCTTTGGCATGAAGATCCTGTTTTTTTCCCAGAAGGGAATGGGCAGGGAGTATGTGGCAGGAATCAAAAATGGGTTCCAGATCAGTCATAGAAATAAAAAAGTGAAGTTCCACATGAGAAATCTTGGAAGATACGCCAGAATCCAGCTGGAACTGTGGTGGAATATAATTTACAGATTTATGGTATAAAAAGTTTGTGCAGAAGTGATTCGTTATTATTTCGTAACTATTTTTCGTGTTAATGTGTGAAGAATTTATTGCAATTCTGTTTTATCTATTATAAGATAGAGAAAGTCACAGACCAGATAGTGCTTAAAGCGTGAGATGTGGATGAAACGCGCAGCAGGAACAGGTTTGTGAAGGTTGCTGTGAGTGACAGAACCAGCAACATGCGAAGAAGGGCAGAGGTGGCAGAGATTGATTAAAGATAATCAGAAGAACTTCAGTCGGCTCCATGTCGTTATAGATGCCTGTGTAATTACGTTATCTTATATGTTTGCCTGGGCGCTGAGATTTATCGGACCTTTTGCAGCAAATGCTGTCCGGGCCAGAAGCTTCCAGCAGTATATGTCTGCACTGGTATTTATCCTGCCGGCATATATTCTGCTGTATCATGCGTTTTCACTGTATGAACCAATGCGGATGCAGGGAAGACGTCTTGTGCTGTCTAATATTGTAAAAGCCAATTCTCTTGGTATTCTGATCACTACATTTATTTTGTATACCATTGAAGAAGGCGATATTTCCCGTTCTGTACTGTATATGTTTTATGGAATCTGCATTGTGGCAAGCTGGGGAGCAAGAATGTTCATTTTCTACAGCCTGCGCAAAATGCGAAAGAAAGGACTGAACCAGAAACAGGTAGTGCTGGTTGGGTACAGCCGGGCAGCAGAAGAGTATATTGACCGCATTCAGCAGAACCCTCAGTGGGGATATGTGGTAAGAGGCATTCTGGATGACAATATTACTGCAGGTACCATGTATAAAGGCGTCAAGGTGATCGGAAGAATTGCCAATCTAAACGTGATCCTGCCGGAGAACAGGCTTGACGAGATTGCGATTACACTGGGATTAAGTGAATATTACCGACTGGAGGAGATTGTAGCGCTTTGTGAGAAATCAGGAGTGCATACAAAATTTATTCCGGATTATAATAAGATTATTCCTACGAAACCATATACAGAGGATATTCTGGGACTTCCGGTGATCAATATCCGGTATGTTCCTCTTAGTAATACTTTTAATGCCATGATAAAAAGAATAATGGATATCTGTGGCTCCATTATTGGAATTATTGTGGCGTCGCCGATCATGCTGGTACTATGTGCGCTGATAAAGCTCACTTCTCCTGGACCGCTGATCTACCGTCAGGAACGTGTGGGTCTCCATAATCAGACTTTCTGGATGTATAAATTCCGTTCTATGGAGATTCAGCCGGAGGCAGAGGAGAAGAAAGCCTGGACAGTAAAAAATGATCCCAGGGTTACAGCAATCGGCAGATTTATGCGAAGAACCAGCCTTGATGAACTTCCCCAGCTTTTTAATATTTTTAAGGGAGATATGAGTCTGGTAGGGCCAAGACCTGAGAGACCATTTTTTGTGGAAAAGTTCCGTGAAGAGATTCCGAGATATATGGTGAAGCACCAGGTAAGACCCGGGCTGACCGGATGGGCACAGGTAAACGGATACAGAGGTGACACTTCCATCCGCAAGAGGATTGAGTGTGATCTTTACTATATCGAGAACTGGACTGTAGGGCTTGATATCAAGATAATGTTTATGACGATCTTTAAAGGATTCATTAATAAGAATGCGTATTGAGAAAGGAAAGAAAAATGGCAAGACCTGGTAGAAAAAAGAGGACTGCTTTGTTTATTGTGGAAATTATCTGTCTTTTGCTGTTTATTGGCGGATTGTATGTATATGGACAGATTGATTCCAGATTGAACAAGATTGAGACACCTCAGCTGGATGAGAGCAAGATTGTTACGAATGTGACAGCACCACAGATGTCTGGCTATACAACTTATGCACTTTTCGGAATCGACCAGCGCTCCAAGAATGCTGCGCTTGATGCACAGAACAGTGATACCATTATCATTGCAAGTATTAATAATGATACCAAAGAGGTGAAACTTGCTTCCGTATATCGTGATACTCTTCTGGATATTGGAAATGATACTTATACCAAGGCAAATGCTGCTTACGCATATGGCGGTCCGGAACAGGCCATTTCCATGCTGAATACCATGCTTGACCTGAAAATTACGGATTACGTAACTGTTAATTTTAATGCAATGGTAGCTGCAATAGATGCACTTGGCGGTCTTGATATTCCTCTTTCCTATGCGGAAATGGTGTTTATGAATGACTATTGTATAGAAACTTCCCAGGAGACCGGCAAAAGTTACACGCCAGTAGAACTGCCGGATCCCAAGCCGGAGAACGAGGAGGAAATCCTTGGAACATACCATCTGAATGGTGTACAGTCAGTTTCTTACTGTCGTATCCGTTATACTGCAAGCATGGATATGGGACGTACTGAGCGTCAGCGCCGTGTGATCGGAATGATGGTTGACAAAGCAAAGGCAGCAGGAATTACCACCATTTTCAATATTATGGACGAGGTATTTCCTATGATTTCCACATCCATCACGAAGACTGAGATTCTGAACCTGATTCCGACGCTGATGGGGTATAACATTGCGGATACTACCGGTTTCCCAGCCAAGTACAAATTTGCGGATGTGAAGAAGGCCAGCATGGTTGTTGCAGACACGCTGGAGGATAATGTAAAGGAACTTCATAAGTTTCTGTATGGTGCTGACGAGAATTACCAGCCGTCACAGAACATCGTGGAGGCGAATGCCCGGATCATTGAGCTTGTAGGCGGTGCAGATACCTTGGTTGACCAGTCTCCGATTGCAAGTAATGAAGCAGGAAATTCTTCTGATATTGTATGGCAGGGTGACGGAAGCGGAAACTATGATTACAACGATTATGGTGGAAGCGATTACGACAATAGCTATGATAACAGCTACGACAATAGCTATGACAGCGGAAACGACTATAGTGGAGACGATAGCGGCGATTATAGCGATGGCAGTTATGACAGTGGAAGTGATTCTGGCAGCAGTTACGATAATGGAGGAGACTACAGCGGCGGAGATTATAGTGGAGACAGCTCCGGCGATGGCGGTTTCGAAGATGGAAGCGGATATTGATCAGTAGATAAATATTCCATGATTGAAAATTTAAAGGGACCATCCGAAAGGAAGTGGTCCCTTTTTCGCGAAAAGGATGTGCGCTCTGCCAGCAGTGTTACCATATTGCAAAAGTATATTTATTCGTGCAGAGCCTGAAAGAGGAGAGATACTATGGAAACAGTTGACGTAATTATTCCTGCATACCGTCCGGGAAAAGAATTTGAGAAGTTGTTGGATTCTCTTTCCACACAGAATTATCCAGTGGAAAAAATTCTTGTTATGAATACAGAAGAGAAATTCTGGAACACGGCCTGGGAGAAAAAATTTCCAAAAGTGAACGTGGTACATTTAAAAAAGGCGGATTTTGACCACGGTGGAACCAGATGCCGGGGAGCAAGACTGTCTGATTCAGATATTATGGTATTTATGACTCAGGATGCAGTTCCGGCAGACAGAAATCTGATTGGAAATCTGATCCGTCCACTGCAGGCAAATTCCAAAGTTGGAGCTGCCTACGCAAGACAGCTGGCTCGGGAGGACTGTGCTTACCTGGAAAAATACACCAGAAGATTTAATTATCCGGAAACTTCTTCTATAAAATGGGAAAAAGATACTGGCATATATGGAATAAAAACTTATTTTTGCTCCAATGTGTGTGCAGCTTATAAGAAAAGTATTTATGAGGAAATTGGCGGTTTTGTAAAAAAAGCTATTTTTAATGAAGACATGATCTATGCAGGAACTATGGCAAAGCGGGGATATGGAATTGCTTATGCTGCAGATGCCTGTGTGATCCATTCACACAATTATTCATGCAGACAGCAATTTCACCGAAATTTTGATCTGGGTGTTTCCCAGGCAGATCATCCGGAGATTTTTGAGGGAGTACCATCAGAGGGAGAGGGACTTCGCCTTGTGAAAAAGAGCCTGGCTCATCTTATAAAAACAGGGCATATCTGGTTGGTTCCCAAGCTGGCAGGGCAAAGTGGCTTCAAATATATGGGATATTTTCTTGGAAAAAGATATAAAAAGCTGCCGAAAAAGGTGATTTTGTTTTGTACTATGAACCGTGAATATTGGAAAAACGAGTAACTGTTCAGTGTTTTTACAGTTATGCACTTCGTGAACAGGGACTGTGGCTATGAAAGGTGACACTTTTTTTCGTGTCACCTTTTCTTAATGAATCTATCACATTTTCAACACAATTGCTTGCTAAACTTGTATCATAAATAAAAGAAAATGTTACAGAATGCTGCAGATTCCAACGTGAACAGCAGCACTGTTTATGAACATAGAAGGGAGCAGAAAATGAGTGATGAATGGAATTGGGGACAGGAGCCAGAGAAAACGGATGGCAGCTCCCAACAGCCAGAGAATACAGATGAATCCGGATCGGCTGCATCGGATCAGACAGCGGCCCCCGAAGATGAATTGAATGAAAATGTAACTTATCATTACAAATATACCAGCAGCAGAAATTCAGATGGTGCAGGAAGCACAGACAATGGAAATTATTACGCTTCCAGCAACAATTCAGATACTTCCGGAAATTCATCCAAAGACAGCGGTTTTGAGTCCCAATCTTCGGAACCCAGATATGCGCATTATCAGGTTGATGAACAGGAGAAGAAGCCTGAGGAAAAAAAGAAAGGAAGACATCACAGACTTCATAATGATAAGGCAGCATCTTCCGGTTTTGGAAGGAAAGCAGGAAATACTATTACGCTGGCTGTGATTTTTGGTCTGGTGGCAGGTCTGGTATTTCAGGCAGTGAATATGGTGTCGGATAAATATTTTAAGAAAGAAACTCAGACTGCAGTAGGGTCTGCAGAGACACTTACTTCTTCAGCATCTGCCAGTACCACGGCAGAAGAAAGCACAGATGCAGGCGAAGGCATCAATGCAGAAATCGTAGCAAATGAAAAAGGTCCCGTTGCAGGGGTTGCCCAGGCTGCAATGCCCTCAGTCGTGGCAATCACTTCAGTAAGCATGCAGGAAATTCGCAGCTTTTTCGGTTATGGAATGGAATATCCCAGCACAGGAAGCGGTTCTGGTATTATTGTCGGAGAGAATGATGACGAACTTCTCATTGCTACCAACAATCATGTAGTGGAGGGCGCCACTACACTGAGTGTCTGCTTTATCGGAAGTGATGTGGTAAGTGCAGAACAGGAAACTGAGAATTATGTAAATGGAAATGGAGACTTGAATATTGATGGTGCAGTTTCCGCAAAGATAAAAGGAACTGACGAGGATACAGACCTTGCAGTGATTGCAGTTGAAAAAAGTGACATTCCGGAAGAAACCATGAGTCAGATCAAAATTGCCCAGCTTGGCAATTCGGATGATCTTGCTGTTGGTGAGCAGGTGGTTGCCATTGGTAATGCACTTGGTTATGGTCAGACTGTAACATCTGGCTGGGTAAGTGCCCTGGATCGCACTGTTCAGTCCGATTCCAATACTTATGAGGAGCTGATCCAAACAGATGCAGCAATCAATCCTGGCAACAGTGGTGGTGCCCTTTTAAATATGCAGGGAGAATTGATTGGAATTAACTGTGCCAAAATTGCATCAAGCAGTATAGAGGGAACCGGATATGCCATTCCGATTTCCAAGGCACAGCCCATTCTGGAAGAACTTATGAATCGTAAGACAAGGGATAAAGTTTCAGATGAGTCACAGATTGGCTATCTGGGAGTTAAATTCGCCGATCTTTCCAGAGAAGCAATCCAGATGTATAATATGCCATCTGGTGCATTTGTTATGGATGTGTATCCGGGAGAGGCAGCAGATAATGCCGGAATCCAGAAAAGTGATATTATTACCAAGCTGGATGGCCAGAAGGTTTCAAGTAAGGCTGATATCAACGATAAGCTTCAGTATTATTCAGCTGGTGAAGAAATCGAAATTGAGGTGGCACGGTTAAATAACGGAGAGTATGAGGAATCGACAGTAACTGTTACATTGAGTGCAAGACCGGATGGTAATCAGTAATATGCAAGGGGAGCTGATAAGGCTCCCCTTTTCACATTTTATAAAAAGTTAATTTCTAAATCAGAGAAAAGTATGGTACAATAAGAAAACAAAAATGATTTTTACATAAGATAGGAAAGACTGCTGGTTAGCCTGATAACAGCAGCAGGAAAGGAAATAATTATATGACTGAACATTTTGACGATGAAAAAGACGAAATCATCGATGGCGATATAACAGAGAAGAACGATGATCACGGAGATGACAGCGATTATGAGAAATTCTGTTTTCTCTGTCATCGTCCGGAGAGCCAGGCAGGCAAAATGATCGAGCTTCCTAACAATATACATATCTGTAATGATTGTATGCAGAAAAGCTTTGACACCATGACCCAGCAGATGAATAACGGACTGAATCTGAACGATCTTCTTAATATGCCTAATGTGAGTATGATCAATCTTGGCAGTATTCAGGATGCAATTCCCCGGCCGAAGAAAGTAAAGAAGAAAAAAGAAGATGCCAGGCCAGAGATTGATCTTAAGAAGATCCCGGCACCACATAAGATCAAGGCAAGCCTTGACGAATATGTAATTGGTCAGGAGAGAGCCAAGAAAGTAATGTCTGTTGCTGTCTATAATCATTATAAGCGTGTGGCTACAGACACTATGGATGAGATTGAGATAGAGAAGTCCAATATGCTGATGATCGGACCTACCGGATGCGGAAAGACCTACCTGGTAAAAACTCTTGCCAGACTTCTGGACGTGCCGCTGGCTATTGCAGATGCTACTTCTCTTACAGAGGCAGGCTATATTGGTGACGATATTGAGAGTGTGATCTCCAAGCTTCTTGCTGCAGCAGATAATGATGTGGAGAAAGCAGAGCATGGGATTGTCTTTATTGATGAGATTGACAAGCTGGCCAAGAAAAAGAACACCAATCAGCGTGATGTAAGCGGTGAAGCAGTTCAGCAGGGACTTTTGAAGCTTCTGGAGGGAAGCGAGGTAGAGGTGCCGGTCGGAGCCAACAGCAAAAATGCCATGGTTCCTATGGTAACGGTAAATACCAGAAATATTCTGTTTATCTGTGGAGGAGCATTCCCGGATCTGGAGAATATTATCAAGGAGAGACTGAATAAGCAGGCATCTATCGGCTTTTACGCAGACCTGAAGGACAAATATGACAATGATCCACATATTCTGGAGAAGGTAACAGTAGATGATATCCGTGCATTTGGCATGATTCCGGAATTTATAGGACGTCTGCCGATTATATATACACTGGACGGACTGAATGAGGATATGTTAGTGCAGATCCTGAAGGAACCGAAGAATGCAATTTTGAAACAGTATCAGAAGCTCCTTGCCCTGGATGAGGTGAAGCTGGATTATGAGGAGGATGCGCTTCACGCGATTGCGGCCAAGGCACTGGAGAAGCATACTGGAGCCAGAGGTCTTCGCGCCATTCTGGAGGAATATATGCTGGATATCATGTATGAGATTCCGAAAGATGACAGTATTGGACAGGTGATCATTACCAGAGAATATATTGAAGGTACAGGCGGTCCGAGAATCCTGCTTCGCGGACAGGAAATTCCCCTGATCGGGATGGCACAGTAGACAGGGAAACAGGTGTTTCATCATTTTGCAGCTGTTCAGGAGACAGCTTTTAGCCGTAAAAGTACTGAATAGTTACAACACTTTTTATATGAAAAGGAGATGGTATTATGGCACGCGATTTTTTTGACGAGTTAAGTGACACAATTACAAGGACAACCAAGGATCTTGGAAAAAAAGCCGGTCAGCTTTATGAGGCACAGAAGATCAGAAGTAAGATTTCCAGTGAAGAGCAGATGGTACAGAAACTGAAAGCAGACATTGGAAATGTGATCTTTGAGAAGTACAAAGAAGGTGCAGAAGTAGAAGAAGTTCTTAAAGGGTTCTGCGAAGAGATTGAGCAGCATCTGGATATTATTGACGGATATAAGGATGCAGCAGCGGAGATGAAGGGACGGAAAATCTGTCCGGCATGTGGAAAATCTGTAGACAGAAGTGTCTCCTTTTGTCCATATTGTGGCTCTGTATGCCCGACTCCGGAACCAGAGAAAGCTGAGGGCGATGTGGTGGACACTGAGACTGCAGAACCTGTAGAAGAGACAGAAGAGAAGCAGGCAGAGAATGAGGCAGGTACAGAGGAAGAAAAGGTCTCAACAGAAACTGAGAAAAGTGGTCAGGATTTTCCAGGTAAATAAGGAGGCTGCATTTATGCTTTCGCTAACAATTGCCGGCGGAATTTTTCTGTTGGATTATAAGATAAAAGAACATATTGACAGTACCCGCCTTCAGGGAAGCAAAGAAGAAGTGCTGGGAGGCAGACTGCTCCTTCGAAACTGTCACAATAAAGATAAGATTCTAGGTAAGGTAAAAATCGGCAGGGGGAATTGCCAGGAGCTTGCAGCAGCCGGTATGGGCTGTGTGGCAGGAGAATACTGGCACCAGCTTCTCCACGGCGGAAATAAGCTTAGCAGAGCCGGTCTTGCCATGATCCTGGGTGGTGGAATGTCCAACTACACAGACCGTCGAAATAAAGGATATGTTACAGATTATGTGAGCCTGAATGTGAAGAAAAAAGAAATTCGTAAGATCGTATTTAATCTGTCTGACGTATGTATTGCTGCAGGTACCATTCTGTGGGCAGCAGGAAATTTATTTTCATATAGGAAAAAATAATCTGAGACAGAAAACAAAAGACACCTGGCACAGTGCGCTAGGTGTCTTTTGTTTTTCTGGAGAGCAGTGAGGGAGGATAAGGTTGCTTTGTATCTGTGCGTTCCAGCAGATAATCTACACTTACATTATAGAAGTCTGCAATTTTGCATAAGACATCAGGAGGGATGATTCTTTCCCCTCGTTCATAACGCGAGTAGGTACGCTGGATCACATTGAGATAGTGAGCCATGTATTTCTGTGTCAGATCATGATCTTCCCGCAGCTCTCTGATTCTTTTGTACGTCATATTTCATTTCTCTGGTGTAAAAGTATAAATAGTATCAGCCGTCAGCCACAGGTGGATAACGGTTGATTTCATTATAAATTGCGGTTCCCTTGGAATAGTTAAAAAGACCAAAATGGACTAAGAACAAATCTATGCCGGAATCCTAAAAGATACAAAAATATATTTTTTAAATTTTTCAAATTTTTTTGAAAATTAGTGTTGACATTTGACTGAATGTGTTGTATTATAATCAAGCAGTCGCGAGAGAGCGATTGAAACATAAGAAATGCAGGAGTGGCGGAATTGGCAGACGCGCAGGCTTCAGGTGCCTGTGGTCGCAAGATCGTGTGGGTTCAAGTCCCATCTCCTGCATTATTTTTTTCTTTTGTTACGAATACCAGAGTTGCGTATAAGGTTGGCTGTGAGGCGCAGGATGTCTCTTTTAATTCAGACTCGGATCCAGTAGCTTTTTTCTGTTGTGCAATTTTTTTCAGCACAACAGAATTTTTTTTTGCTCATATTTTGTTGAAAAAAGCATTTTGCTATGATACAATCTTGAAGATTTAGGATAAAATAAGAAAGAAAATGATATAAGAAAGGGAGATTGTATGAAAGCATTTCTGATATTAGAAGATGGCCATGTATTTACAGGAACCAGCATTGGTTCTGCAAGGGAAGTCATCAGCGAGATCGTTTTTAATACTTCCATGACCGGTTATCTGGAAGTAATGACAGACCCGTCTTACGCAGGACAGGCGGTATGCATGACCTATCCATTAATAGGAAATTACGGAATCTGTTATGATGACCAGGAATCCACCAGACCGTGGATCGACGCATTTATCGTACGTGAATTATCCCGTGTTCCAAGCAATTTCAGAAGCGTTGACACCATTCAGCATTTCTTGACCAAGCATGATATTCCTGGAATTGCAGGAATCGACACCAGAGCTCTTACCAAGATCCTCCGTGAGAAAGGTACCATGAACGGTATGATCACAGTGGATGAAAATTATGACTTAAACGCAATTCTCCCCAAGTTAAAAGCATATACAACTGGTAAAGTAGTGGAAAAAGTAACCTGCCGTGAGAAAGAAATCCTTCCTGGAAATGGTCCGAAGGTAGCCCTCATGGATTTTGGTGCGAAACGTAATATTGCCCGTTCCTTGAACAAGCGCGGATGTCAGGTAACTATTTACCCGGCTCTTACACCGGCCGAGGAGATCCTTGGAGATCATCCGGACGGAATCATGCTCAGCAATGGCCCTGGAGACCCGAAAGAATGCACTTCTATTATTAAAGAAGTAAAGAAACTTTACGATTCCGATGTTCCGATTTTTGCAATCTGTCTTGGACATCAGCTGATGGCACTTGCAACAGGCGGAGATACCTATAAGATGAAATATGGTCACCGTGGTGGAAACCATCCGGTAAAAGACCTTACAACAGGCAGAGTTTACATCTCTTCCCAGAATCATGGCTACGTAGTAGATGCCAAGGACCTTGAGGAGAAAAACATTGCTCATCCTGCATTTGTGAACGTAAATGACGGAACAAACGAAGGAATGGCATACGTTGGAAAGAATATTTTCACTGTACAGTTCCATCCGGAGGCATGCCCGGGACCGCAGGATTCCAGTTACCTGTTTGACAGATTTATGGATATGATGGGAGGAAATAAATAATGCCAAGAAATAAAGACATTAAAAAAGTACTTGTTATTGGTTCAGGTCCGATCATCATCGGCCAGGCAGCAGAGTTTGACTACGCAGGAACACAGGCCTGCCGTTCCCTGAAAGAAGAAGGTCTGGAGGTTGTTCTTCTGAACTCCAATCCGGCTACAATCATGACAGATAAAGATATTGCAGACCGTGTTTACATTGAGCCTCTTACCGTAGAAGTGGTAGAGCAGCTGATCCTGAAAGAGAAGCCAGACAGCGTTCTTCCTACCCTGGGCGGTCAGGCAGGTCTGAACCTTGCCATGGAGCTGGATGAGAAAGGCTTCCTGAAAGAACATAATGTAAGACTGATCGGTACTACAGCCCAGACCATTAAGAAAGCTGAAGATCGTCAGGAATTTAAGGATACCATGGAGAAAATCGGCGAGCCGGTTGCAGCTTCCAAGGTTGTTACCACGGTGGAGGATGGTCTTGCATTTACCAATACCATTGGCTATCCGGTTGTTCTTCGTCCTGCTTACACCCTTGGCGGAAGCGGCGGCGGAATTGCCCACAATGAATACGAGCTTCGTGAGATCCTGGAGAATGGTCTTCGTCTTTCCCGTGTTGGAGAGGTTCTGGTAGAGCGCTGTATCGCAGGCTGGAAAGAAATCGAGTATGAGGTAATGCGTGACAGTACAGGAAACTGCATCACTGTCTGCAACATGGAGAACATTGACCCGGTTGGTGTCCACACAGGAGACTCCATCGTAGTTGCTCCGTCCCAGACTCTTGGAGACAAAGAGTACCAGATGCTTCGTACCTCTGCCCTGAACATTATCACAGAGCTTGGAATCACAGGCGGATGTAACGTTCAGTACGCACTGAAACCAGACAGCTTCGAATACTGTGTTATTGAGGTTAACCCTCGTGTAAGCCGTTCCTCTGCACTTGCAAGTAAGGCAACTGGTTACCCGATCGCGAAGGTTGCAGCGAAGATCGCACTTGGATATACACTGGATGAGATCCCGAATGCTATCACTGGAAAAACATACGCAAGTTTCGAGCCGATGCTTGACTACTGTGTCGTTAAGATCCCGAGACTTCCATTTGATAAATTTATCACAGCTAAGAGAACCCTTACCACTCAGATGAAAGCTACTGGTGAGGTTATGAGTATCTGCCATAACTTTGAGGGTGCTCTTATGAAAGCAATCCGTTCCCTGGAGCAGCATGTGGACAGCCTTATGTCCTATGATTTTACCCAGCTTACAGACGAGGAGCTACTTGCAGAGCTGGCAATCGTAGATGACCGCAGAATCTGGAAGATTGCAGAGGCAATCCGCCGTGGTATGCCGCAGTCCATGCTTCATGACATTACTCAGATTGATATCTGGTTCATTGATAAGCTGGCAATCCTGGTTGGAATGGAAAATGCCCTGAAGAACAGAAAACTTACCAAAGAGCTTCTTCTGGAAGCAAAACGCATGGAGTTCCCGGACTACATCATTGCCCGTCTTACAGGCAAAACAGAAGAAGAAATCAAAGATCTTCGTGCAGATTATGGTATCAAGGCTGCTTATAAAATGGTAGATACCTGTGCAGCAGAGTTTGCTGCTGCCACTCCGTATTACTATTCTGTATATGGCGATGAAGGAACAGAGAATGAAGCAATTGCCACACCGGATAAGAAAAAGATCCTGGTACTTGGCTCCGGCCCGATCCGTATTGGACAGGGTATTGAGTTTGACTTCTGCTCTGTACACTGTACCTGGGCTTTTGCAAAAGAAGGATATGAAACTATCATTATCAACAACAACCCAGAGACAGTTAGTACAGACTTCGATATTGCAGACAAGCTGTATTTCGAGCCTCTTACACCGGAAGATGTTGAGAATATTGTAAATATTGAGAAACCGGACGGAGCTGTTGTACAGTTCGGTGGACAGACCGCCATCAAGCTGACAGAAGCCCTTACCAAGATGGGCGTGAAGATCCTTGGAACATCTGCTGAGAATGTAGACGCTGCTGAGGACCGTGAGCTGTTCGATGAAATCCTGGAGAAATGTCAGATTCCGAGACCGAAGGGACACACTGTATTTACCGCAGAAGAGGCGAAGAAAGCAGCAAATGAGCTGGGCTATCCGGTTCTGGTTCGTCCTTCCTACGTACTTGGCGGACAGGGCATGAGAATTGCTGTAAGCGATGAGGATGTGGAAGAGTACATTGGTGTGATCAACCAGATTGCACAGGAGCATCCGATTCTTGTTGACAAGTACCTGATGGGAAAAGAAATCGAGGTTGATGCCGTTTGCGATGGCGAGGACATCCTGATTCCTGGTATTATGGAGCACATTGAGCGTGCCGGAATCCACTCCGGTGACAGTATTTCCGTATATCCGGCAAGAACCATCAGTGAGAAAGCCAAAGAGACTATTGCAGAGTACACCAGACGTCTTGCAAGAGCACTTCATGTAGTGGGTATGATCAATATCCAGTTCATCGTTCTTGGGGATGATGTATATGTAATCGAGGTTAATCCACGTTCCAGCCGTACCGTACCTTACATCAGCAAAGTTACCGGAATCCCGATTGTACCGCTGGCAACCAAGGTAATCCTTGGATACAAACTGAAAGATATGGGCTATGAGCCTGGTCTTCAGCCAGAGGCAAAACACATTGCCATCAAGATGCCGGTATTCTCCTTCGAGAAGATCCGCGGCGCTGATATCAGCCTTGGACCGGAGATGAAATCTACCGGTGAGTGCCTTGGTATTGCAGAGACCTTCAATGAGGCTCTTTACAAAGCATTCCTTGGAGCTGGAATTCGTCTGCCGAAGTATAAGAACATGATCATGACTGTAAGACCGGAAGAGCAGGAGGACGCTGTACCGATCGCTAAGAGATTTGAGGCACTTGGATACCGCATCTATGCCACAAGAGGAACTGCCAATACTCTGAAAGAGCATGGTGTTAAGGTGATCCGTACCAACAAGCTGGAGCAGCCGGCACCGAACCTTATGGACTTGATCCTTGGTCATAAGATTGATGTGGTTATTGATATCCCATCCCAGGGTGTTGAGCATCAGAAGGATGGTTTCGTGATCAGACGTAATGCTATTGAGACAGGTGTAAATGTTCTTACCAGCCTTGATACTGCAGAGGCTCTGGTAACAAGTCTGGAAAACACAGATGCTAACAAGCTGAGCCTGATTGATATTGCGACTATTGCAAGAAGGTAATAAACACGCTCTAAGATATTAAACAAAGGTTACTGTTCACTCCGTTCACAGTAACGCGCTTCGCGATGCACAGAAATCATGCATTCGCATGATTTCGCGCCGCAATTCTCGGGTTTTCTGTGAACTTTGTTCACAAAAAACGCCTCGCGGAACGTTACCAGTGAACAGTAACAAACAAAGGCTAAATTTTGCGAAAAATGCAAAATACAAGTTTACGAAAGCAAAGTTGTGTAATATACTAAAGAGGACGGAGAAGTTCAAGTCTCCGTCCTCATTTTGTTGAAGTTAGAAAGGGGTAGAAATGGATATTATCGAACTTTTAAAGGTAATTTTCCTGGGTATTGTTGAGGGAATTACTGAGTGGCTCCCTATCAGCAGCACCGGGCATATGATCCTGGTTGATGAATTTATTCATCTGAATGTTTCACAGGATTTTATGGACGTATTTCTGGTTGTGATCCAGCTTGGAGCCATCCTTGCAGTTGTTGTTTTGTATTGGAATAAGCTGTGGCCTTTTTACATAAAGAAGCTTCCAAGAAGAACCCAGATGGCTATTGCGAAGAAGCCCAAATGGGCACAGGTGATCCTGAATTTTGTGGAGCGCTTCTGCGATAAAGAGAAATGGGTGCTGTGGTTTAAGATTGTGGTAGCATGTCTGCCGACTATTGTGATCGCACTTCCGTTTGATGATTTCATTGAAGAACATTTTAATAACTATGTGGTTGTTGCCATTGCACTGATCGTCTACGGTGTTCTGTTTATTATTGTGGAAAACTATAATAAAAGCAGAGAGCCGCAGTGCACAAGTCTGGAAGATTTATCTTTCAAGACGGCGTTTCTCATCGGCTGTTTTCAGGTGCTTTCCGTTATTCCTGGTACATCCAGATCTGGTTCTACCATCATTGGAGGAATCCTGGTTGGTACTTCCCGTACCGTTGCAGCTGAGTTCACCTTTTTCCTTGGAATCCCGGTTATGTTCGGAGCCAGCCTTCTGAAGATTGTGAAATTCGGTTTTGGATTTACCGGTACAGAGGTGCTGATCCTGGTGATCGGTATGGTGGTAGCGTTTGTAGTTTCCATCCTGGCAATCAAGTTCCTGATGGGCTATATCAAGAAACATGATTTCAAGGCATTTGGATGGTACAGAATCGTACTTGGTGCGCTGGTTTTGGTTTACTTTATTGGTAAGACTTTACTGGCATAAATTATATATAAGAAATTTCGGCGCCAGCCTGCAAGGGAAAATTTGCAGGTTGGCGTTTTTGCTATTTAATGTGTTGGTCATTATCCCGGACGCGATTTCACAATGTATATTCACCGCCGCGCGTCGCAACGTTCC
>OLNM01000386.1_pt1 | contig 42661 bp, 30 predicted proteins | sample 1672391 | NCBI WGS metagenome assembly OLNM01 (sample SAMEA3136680, study PRJEB25190) | human gut metagenome | reverse complement strand
GGACAGGCTTTTTCTGTTGCAGATAAGAAATGGAGGAAAGATATGGATACAGTGGATACACGAAGTGCATCAGTTCCAGAAGATGGCGAAAAAATTATAGAGATTCAGCTGGAACGTCTGCGGACCTTTAAGAACCATCCATTTAAGGTTCGGATGGATCAGGAAATGATTCGGCTCAGTGCGAGTGTTGAGAAATACGGAATCATAAATCCACTGATTGTACGACCGATTCCAGATGGTGTTTATGAGATTATCTCCGGACACAGAAGAAAGGCAGCTGCTGAAAAGTTTGGTTACAGGAAGGTGCCGGTCATTATCAGAGTCATGTCAGATGATGAAGCAGTAATTAATATGGTGGATTCCAATTTACAGAGGCAGCAGATAACATTCAGTGAAAAGGCTTTTGCTTATAAGATGAAGAATGAAGCTATGAAGCGAACCGGAGGAAGAAGAAAAAGTAGCCAGTCTGACTACCCGTTGAAAGGAAAAAAGACAGTAGAAATCATTGGTGAAGAATTTGGTGACAGCGCAAAACAGGTACAGCGGTATCTGAAGTTGACGGATCTTATTCCTGAGTTACTGGAAAAGCTGGATAACGGTGAACTTTCATTTAACCCGGCTGTGGAACTTTCGTATTTAACGATAGAGGAACAAAAGGAATTTATAGATGCTATGGAGTATACACAGGCAGTCCCATCCATTTCCCAGGCACAGAGAATGAAGAAATTAAGCCGGGAGAAAAAGCTGACGGGAACAAAAATGAGAGAGATCATGGGTGAGATCAAAAAAGGGGAAATTACCAGAGTGATGTTTAACAACGAACAACTGTATCGGTATTTTCCGAAATCATATACCCCGGCAGAAATGAAAGAAGAGATACTGAGCATGTTAAACCAATGGAAACCGCAGAAAACGGCAGCAAAATAGGAGGAAAATTATGTGTAGAGTAATCGCAATATCAAATCAGAAGGGCGGAGTTGGAAAAACCACCACAACCGTAAATCTTGGAATTGGACTTGCCAGACAGGGAAAGAGAGTTCTGCTGATTGATGCAGATCCACAGGGAAGCCTTACAGCAAGTCTTGGCTATGTAGAACCGGACGAAATAGGAACTACACTTGCTACAATTATGATGGCTATTATCAATGAAAAAGAATTTGAGATCACAGATGGTATTCTGCATCATAAAGAAAATGTAGATCTGCTTCCGGCAAATATTGAATTATCTGCATTGGAAGTAACAATGGGGAATGTGATGAGCAGAGAGCTGATTATGAAGGAATATATTGAAGCTGTGAGAACGGAGTATGACTATATCTTGATTGACTGTATGCCAAGCCTGGGACTAATGACAATCAATGCACTGGTAGCTGCGGATTCCGTGTTGATTCCAGTACAGGCAGCTTACCTTCCGGTGAAAGGTCTTCAGCAGCTGATACATACGATTGCAATGGTGACGAAGCGGCTGAACAGGAAGCTCGTATTTGAAGGAATCCTTCTTACAATGGTAGATTTCCGAACAAACTATGCAAAAGATGTGGCAGGTAAAGTGCGTGAAGCTTATGGAGAAAAGATAGAGATTTTTGACACGGTGATTCCTATGTCAGTGAAAGCAGCTGAAACAAGTGCAGAAGGTGTCAGTATCTTTTCCCATTGCTTGAATGGAAAAGTGGCGAAAGCATATGAGACGATTGCAGAGGAGGTATTAAGAAATGAAGAGTAAAAGTGCAGACAAAATAAAGATGCCTAGCATAGATGAACTTCTGGGAGTATCCGGCGAAGAAAGTGCAACAGATATTGAGATTAGCAGAATACACAGCTTTGCAAAGCATCCATTTAAAGTTTTGGATGATGATAAGATGGATGACCTGGTAAAGAGTATTAAACAGAATGGTGTGCTGACACCTGTTTTAGTAAGGCCAGATAAGAATAACAGCTATGAGATGATATCCGGGCATCGAAGAATGCACGCAGCCATAAAAGCTGGACTGGAGACAATACCGGCTATTGTGCGGGATATGGAAGACGATGAAGCCATTGTCATAATGGTAGATGCCAATATCCAACGAGAAGAATTGCTTCCAAGTGAAAAGGCGTTTGCATATAAGATGAAAATGGATGCTATGAAAAGGCAAGGGATACGGACAGATTTAACTTCGTGCCAAAATGGCACGAAGTTCAGAGCTGATGCTGCAATGGCAGAACAGATAGGAGAAAGTGCAAGAAGTATTCAGCGGTATATCCGTCTGACAGAACTTATTCCAGACCTTCTTGATTATGTAGATAAGAAACGTCTGCAGTTTACCGTTGCGGTTGACATTTCCTATATTGACAAAGAGATTCAAACATGGTTATTTGAATACATCAAGGAAAATGGTACGGTTAAAGCAGTTCAGGTAGCAGCACTCCGCACAGCACTTGAAGTAGGACCGATGACGCAGGCGAAAATGATCTCCATACTGGTAAACAGTCAGCCTGGTAGGAAGCAGGAACAGAAAATCACATTTTCAGAGAAAAAACTGAGAAATTTCTTCTCTGAAAAATATACGGCAGAGGATATGGAAAGTGTAATTTTGGAACTTCTGGATCAATGGAAGAGAGGTGAGATAACAGTATGAATTTTGAATACTATTATGGCACTCAGGCTGATCAGTTCAGTTTTATCCGGATTCCAAGAATATTATTATTAGATGAAGCATTTTCCGCACTGTCTTTATCAGCTAAAGTCCTTTACTCGGTACTTCTGGACAGAATGGGACTGTCAATGAAAAATAAATGGCTTGACGAAGAAAACAAGGTGTACATTATCTATCAGATCACGGAGATACAGAGTGACTTGGGATTCTCTAAGAAAAAAGCAATGGATTATCTCACAGAATTGGAGAAAATCGGACTGATTGAAAAGAAAAAGAGAGGCTTTGGATTGCCGAACATTATATATGTTAAGAGCTTTATGGCACATCAGAGAAGTAATGAAATGAGAACTTCACAGGAAAAAGATTTGGTACATAGAAGTATCGAAATAGGAACTTCTGAGGTGATGAATAAGCACCTCAGAGGTGCCGAAATAGATACCTCAGAAGTGCCAAATAGCGGACTTCAAGAGGTTCCCAAAACGGTACCTCTATATAATAAGACTTATATGAATTATAATAACCAGAGTAATATAAAATCGAATCATATCAAATCAGATGGCGATAGGATTCGATGTGATCAAAAAGAACAGGAAATCAATGCTTATGCTGAACTGGTAAAGAAAAATATTGATTTTGATGTTTTACTGCATACATACAGCAGAGAGCAGGATCTGGTAGAAGAAATATATCAGCTGATTCTGGAGACCGTTCAAACTGAAAAGGATATGATACGGATCGCCGGCGAATATTATCCGGCAGGCTTTGTGAAGGGAAAATTACTGAAACTGAATTATTCGCATATCGAGTATGTGCTGGAGTGCATGGATAAAAATACTACGAAAGTCAGAAACATAAAACAATATTTGCTGGCTGCTTTATTTAATGCACCATCAACGATTGGAAGCTATTATAAAGCAGAGGTAAATCACGACATGCCACAGTACGCAAACTGAAGGAGGTACTTATGATCGTTTTAAGAATGGCAGGAAAAATTTTATTGTTACCGGTGTGGTTATTATTAGCCACTACCCATTTACTGGTAAAGATCGCAGTTGAAATCTACTGCATCGGAAAAGGCATTATCAATCTGATTCTGGGTTTTATGCTGATTGGAACATTGCTCTGGTACAGACAATGGGAGCGGTTTGCTTTACTTGCAGTTGCCAGTGGTATCTTGCTGTTCTTTCTGTGGATCGGAGTGTTTATGGAAGTTATACTGGAATCAGCACAACACAAAATTGGAAAATGGATTATTAAGTGAGGAAACTATTATGGAAAAAGAATATATTCAGCTACCAGCATTAAAAAGAGATCTGGATCCAGATGTTGTAAAGGCTTTATGGGCGTTTATTCAATTACCTGAGGAATACCAAGCACGCTATCAGGAGCAATATGAATTGTTAAATCAGAGGAAAGAAGAAGCAGACAGGCAATTACAGGAGAATATCGAAAAGATTGATGCAGACGCAATTCATTTATATGAAGAAACCATGCGGAGCATGATTCGTGATATTGTTCAGCAATCCTGTAACTTAGCTTGCTGGGTTCGCTATCATAAATACGATTTGGAAGAATCTCTGGAGGAGATGATAGAGCAGCAGCCACATGCTGCAAAATATATTATTGCAATGAATATACTCATGGATGACGCAGAGGGAAGCGAAAGTCCATTTGAGGGAAACAGTTTTATGACATCATAATTAAGGAAATCACAATCAATAGTGTCCTGTCAGATAACATCGTTGTCTGGCAGGACTATTTTTTTTGACTTTTACAGTTCTGAAAATTATATCAAAAATTTTTTCAAAAAGATTCTTAACTAAATCCCCACCTTTTGTATTTAGGAATTGAGCAGGCCACACCGTCATTTAAGTCGTGGCAGCTTGCGTACAATGACAACTGAATGAGCTTGCCAATTCGCCGGAGCTGCTGTAGAGAGTTCCGGATAGTCCGTAAGGATAATAGAAACAGAGGTCTGCATATGGCTTTTCTATGGAAAGCAGCGGATCAATAATGATACTCCCGATGATGCCGGTCAGATAAAGTGAGGAATCTGAAGACCATACACGATATGGCTGAGACTGCCTGCAATGGCGTGAACGGATTGGGTGTACCCTGAAATGGGTTACACATGTGAAGAGACAATCTAGCACTGTTTTCTGAAATGATGACAGCCCTGGTTAATGCCAGGGCTGCTGACAATAGAAGCTGTGCGGCAGATTAGTTTTTCTGCCGTACTCTTGTGTTGCCAGTAAGGTAGCAAATAGAGTAAGAAAGGGGGGAAGGATGGATGAATATGGTTGTACTTATTGGACGTCTGGTGAGAGATCCCAGTTATAGTGAAGTCGAGACAGAAAAAGGAAAGTATCATATTGCATCATTTTATCTGGCTGTGCCGAGAAATTTTAATAAAGGTGTCAATTATATTAAAATTACAACTTTTGGAAAACAGGCAGATTTCGCAAGAGATTACCTGACAAAAGGAAAACGTGTTGCAATACTTGGTGAGCTGATGATCGGAAGCTATAAAGATAAGGAAACAGATAAAACGGTCTATACCACAGAGGTAACTGCAAGCCGACTGGAATTTGCCGATGGAAAAGATGGCGGTGGAAATACGCCAATGCCTTTTCCAGAAGCAGAAGCAGATGCAGATGGGTTTCAGCATATCCCGGATGGATATGGAGAAGAATTACCGTTTCGATAAGGAGGGCAAAATGAATCAGGTAGATAAAGAACTGATGCAGGAAAAAGGAATCCTGACAGAAAATGAAAAAGCAGATGAATATGAAATCCAGAAGGCAGCCATGAAAGAGGCTGTTTTTTTCCTGGCTGCGATGCTGGAGAAAAATCTGGATATGTCAGAACTTCAGACAATTTCCTTATATCTGAAGGAATTATCCATGAAGCAGCATTATATGCACATTCACCTGTATGTTCAGCAGCTTTACAGAAACAGCAGACCGCATGAGGAACTGGAAACATTCTATGCAGCATCTTTGCAGGAAGAAGCACAGCGAATGTACAGCACTTATTTTGTTGCGTATTTGAAAATGCTGATCGGGCGGTTGAGTGAAATGGATGATCTGATCAACTTAAAAAAACTTATGAAAGAGGAGGAAAATCGTGAATAATAATTCAGAATTTATGCCGGTAGAGTGTTTGAATGTTCCGAAAGTGCTTTTCTATGATAAGCAGTACGAGGATTTATCTATGGATGCAAAACTTATCTATGCACTGCTGTTGGACAGAAAGGAAATGGCCATCAGAAATGAGTGGGTAGATGAGTATGGAGACACTTATGTGATTTATCCAAAACAGGAAATGAAGAAATATCTGAATATATCCAGATATCGGATTGATCAGGCACTTGCAGAACTGGAAGAACATGATCAAATGGTAGAAGTGACAGTACCTTATCCAGGGAAACTCTGCCAGTTCTATGTGAAGGATATTACTGACAATGAAAAACAGATGGAGGAAGACATAATGAAGAAAATGAAAGAAAGTAATGAAGAGAATTTTTGCAGAGCATCAGGGTGTGGCTATGCAAGATGCTTTACAGGTATTTCACCTAAATACATGGCGAAAATGAATAAAGAAGACAGGAATAATTTCCAAACGGCTATAGAAGAAATACTGGAAGATCTTAATCTGGGAGGTCATGTTACAGCAGAGCCATTGATGTCAGAAAGAACCAAAGAATCTTTTGACAGTTATAAAGATGAGGCGTATTACAGTCTCAGCCCTAAGAAGCGAAAGATCGTTGATATGCAGCAGAGGGGCTATATTGATGAGGATGGACAGATTGATGAAGACGCCATCTATGATGATGCCTGTGAAGCAGCAGAAGAGCTGGCAGTATTTTTGCGAGCAGTTTTCAATAATCCGAAAGAAGATTCAAAGAAACTGATTAAATTTCTGGATAATCTCTGGACAGCAGGAAAATATAAACAGCTGCAGGCTACACTGATCGGATTTGAGCTTCTTTTTGAATTTCCAGAAAAATATCTTGAAGATGTGGAATGTTGTCTTGGTGAAGCAAGAAAATCTTACCTTTCCGCCGTGATTGGATTTACACAAAATATGTTGGATATGACTGCGGAGCAGAAAGAACAGGAGTAGAAATGCAATGGAGTTTTCATACTTTCAGGAGCATGAATCTGAGCAGTTTACATTCTTCCGGATTCCGAAGATTCTTTTTTCAGATGAACGGTTTGCCGGTCTTTCCTCAGAAGCAAAGATATTATACGGCTTGATGCTTGACCGGGTAGGATTATCCAGGAAGAATGGCTGGATAGATCAGAATGGGAATGTATATATCCAATACACCATTGAAGAAATGATGTCAGTTCTCAAATGGACAAGATACCGTATTTATCAGCTTTTGGATGAGCTGGATACAAAAGAAAATGGGATTGGTCTGATTGAGCGGAAACGTGTGGGACTGAACAAACCCAATCTGATTTATGTAAAGAATTTTGCTTCTGTGAATCGGACAAGGGGAGAGCCGGAAGTCCGGGAGCCAGATGTCCGGAAGTCTGACATATCAGATATCCGGATGTCTGAGAGCCAGATATCTGGAAGTCTGTCAGCCAGAGTTCCAGAAGTCTGCCAGTCAGACGCAAGTAATACTGATAGAAATAAGAATGAAGAGAGTAATACTGATTCTTTTTTTATAAGGAAATCTGAATCTGTGTATAGTTGTGGCAGTTTTCAGAATGTAATTCTGGCTGACCGGGAACTGAAAGAATTGAAGCACAGGTTCCCATATGACTGGCAGAACTGGATTGAACGGCTATCTTCTTATATGGCTTCCACAGGAAAAAAATACCGGAACCATTATGCTACGATCTGTAGCTGGGCGGTAAAGGAACAAAAGAATATTCCAGGTAAGAACTATGATCTGCCGGAAGGAAAGGGGTTCTAATGGTTGAGCATATCATTGAACAGACAGCACAGAAAGTAAAGGAAAACCAGAACCTGAAGAATACAGATTATCTGGATGCAGAAGGGCTGTGCTGGTGTGGTATCTGTGGGGAACGCAAAGAAAACAGATATAAGGTACTCGGCCATGAAAGAATCCTACCTTGTCTGTGTCGATGTGACAGAGAGAAACTGGAAGCTCAGAAAGAGGAGGAACGCAAACAGGATTTTGCAATTAAGGTGAGCAATCTGAAATCTGTAGGGCTGACAGAACCAAGGTTTCGGGAGTGGCGGTTTGAAAATGATAATGGCAGCACCCCGAAGCTGGATATTGCAAGGCAGTATGTGGAGAACTGGAAGGATATGCAGCAGCGCAATATTGGATATGTGCTGATGGGACCGGTAGGAACTGGGAAGAGTTTCTTTGCCGGTTGTGTCGCAAATAGGCTTATGGAACAGGGAATACCGGTTATGATGACCAATTTTTCCAGAATTTTAAATGAATTAACCAAGCCCTATGCGGATAAAAATGAGTTTATTTCCCATCTGGTATCTTATCCGCTTCTGATTATTGATGATCTGGGAATTGAGCGCAACTCAGAATTTGCTTTGGAAATGATTTATAACATCATTGATCGCAGATATTGTATTAAGAAACCTCTGATTGTGACCACAAATCTGTCCTATCAGGATATGACGAGAGCAGATCTGGATATGGATCACCAGAGAATCTACAGCAGGCTGATGGAAATGTGTCTTCCGATTATTTATCAGGGACAGGATCAGCGTCTGCATGAGCAGGATATTAAGCTGGAGTGGCTGAAGTTACAGCAAGAATAAGCAGGAAAGAAGGTGATGAAAATGATTCCGATAGAGGACAGCAGTTAATTCATGGAAAGGAGGAAGCCGGAGAAGCTCCGGTCAAAGGTAAATGCAGGAAGAAGTTACGCAAAAAACAATCGCATTATGTATCCGAACGACGAAGCTGACAGCAGATGTGTTAAAAGCTGCTATGCGGGCTTATCTTCGGTCACATAATCAAAAAAAGCAGCAAAAGATGCAGACGCAAAAGACTGGAAAAGTTACAGTGAAGCAACTGGCAAAGCAAAATGGAGGTATGACCAACATTGAGATTACTAACAAAAATATCCGTTCTTTTGAGCGGTATGCCAGAAAATACGGCATCAATTATGCCCTGAAAAAAGATAAGAGCAAAGATCCACCTGTATATATGGTGTTCTTTAAAGGGCGAGATCAGGACGCATTAAATGCGGCATTTCGTGATTTTTCCACGGCTCAAATTAAACGGGCAAATAAACCGTCTATCCATCAGAAGCTGCAGAAACTCAGGGGTATGATGAAAGTACAGAAGAAAGATAAAGTCAGACAGAACCATCAGGAGCAGTCGAGGTAAGATTTTTGAAGAAAAGTCATACCAGAACTGTAAAACTGAAATTTCTGTCTGATTTTTTTCAGAAACTGTTTAACCAGCTGAAGGGTAAGCTGTCCGCCACGGATATAAAAAGGCTGGTGGCTATCAATATCCCTTATTTTTTTATCTTTGTTATTGCAAACCGGATTTCCTGTCTGTATCAGATTAGTCCGGGAATGACAGTAAGCGATAAGATGATGTATCTGATGACACATTCTGATAAGGTGCTGGGGCTGGTTCCAAGTACGGATATCATAGATATTCTGATTGGTGCAGGGACGGCGGTGGCTGCAAAGCTATTGATGTGGCAGAAGCAGCAGGATGCCAAGAAGCTCCGGAAAGGTGTGGAATATGGCTCTGCCAGATGGGGAGACAGGGATGATATTAAACCATATATGTCAGACAATCCCTGGAAGAATATTCCATTGACTGCTACAGAATCCATTACAATGGAAAGCAGGCCAAAGAATCCGAAGTTTGCCAGAAATAAGAATATTCTGGTTATCGGGGGATCTGGATCAGGAAAAACCCGTTTCTTTGTAAAACCATCTGTCATGCAGATGAACTGCAGCTATGTGGTAACTGACCCAAAAGGAACCCTGATCGGGGAAGTCGGCAGGCTCTTAAAGCGTGGCGCACCGAAAAGGGATGCCAATGGGAAAGTGATAAAAGGCACAGATGGAAAGCCCATTTATCATCCGTATGTCATTAAGGTACTGAATACCATTAACTTTTCAAAAAGTCTTCATTACAATCCTTTCGCCTATATCAAGTCCGAAAAGGATATTTTGAAACTGGTTACGGTCATTATGGCAAATACCAAAGGTGAAGGCGAAAAGGAAAATCAGGACTTCTGGTATAAAGCGGAAAGACTTTTATATACTGCCCTGATTGCTTATATCTGGTATGAAGGAAGTGAAGAAGAGAAGAACTTTTCTACGCTTCTGGATCTTCTGAATGAATCAGAGGTAAGAGAGGATGATGAAGAATATCAGAATCCGGTAGATCTTCTGTTTGAGGAACTGGAAGAGAAAGAACCGGAACACTTTGCAGTGCGTCAATACCGCAAATATAAACTTGCGGCGGGCAAAACTGCAAAAAGCATACTGGTTAGCTGTGGAGCCAGACTTGCTCCCTTTGATATAGCGGAGCTTCGTGAGATCATGTCCTATGATGAAATGGAACTGGATATGATCGGTGACCGGCTGACAGCATTGTTTCTCATTATGTCGGATACAGATACCACATTTAACTTCGTGATTGCTATGCTGCAGTCCCAGCTTTTCAACCTGTTGTGCGATAAAGCAGACGATGTGTATGGTGGCAGGCTGCCGATCCATGTGCGTGTCATCTGTGATGAGTTCGCAAATACGGGAAAGATTCCCAATATGGATAAACTGATTGCAACGATCCGAAGCAGGGAGATCTCTGCTTCTATTATTTTGCAGTCACAGTCGCAGCTGAAAACCATGTATCAGGACGCAGCAGATACGTTGGTGGGAAACTGTGATACGACGTTATTCCTTGGTGGGAAAGAGAAATCGACGCTAAAGGAAATCAGCGAGATTCTTGGTAAGGAAACCATTGATCTGTATAACACTTCTGAAACAAGAAGTAACCAGAAGTCTTATGGACTGAATTACCAGAAGCTCGGTAAACAGCTGATGACAGAAGACGAAATCGCAGTGATGGATGGAGGAAAATGTATTTTGCAGATCAGAGGGGCTAGGCCATTCTTTTCTGATAAATATGATATTACAAAACATCCTAACTACCGATATCTGTCGGATGCAGATCCAAAGAACTGGTTCCGTCCAGAAATTGAATTAAATCCGCAGTATGTACCGAAGCCGGAGGAAGAGGTCGAGGTTACAGAAATAGATCTTACACAGGAAAGTGAATAAGCGGAAATCCGAAACAATTCCATTTGCAGGAGCAAGTGTTCAGATAGATGGGAGCGTAGAGGACCGAATAAAGAAGAAAGGAGAACGCCGGTGATGGGTCTTGGAGAAAATCAGGACTTGCTCCCAGATCCGTTACTTGACGGACAAATCAAATTACAGAACCGGCTTATAAGATTATATGGCATTTTTCAGCAGTGCAGTCAGCACTCTGTCCACACTGGTTACAGCAATCGGCGCTGGCCTTGGTGTGTGGGGAGTGGTAAACCTTCTGGAAGGTTACGGAAATGACAACCCTGGGGCAAAGTCACAGGGAATTAAGCAGCTCATGGCAGGAGCTGGTATTATGGCGCTGGGAACTACCCTGATTCCACAGCTCTCTTCCTTATTCTGATGGAAGGTAACAGAGATTGAATACCATTGTCGAACGTATTACGGAAGCCATCAAAGATATACTGATCAACTTTATCCAGTCAGGGATGGAAGATATGTTCGTAGAGGTCAACAATAAAGTTGGCACAATCGCAGCACAGGTCGGACAGACACCGCAGGGATGGAACGGGAGTGTTTTTTCGCTGATCAAAAATCTGTCGGAAACGGTAGTGGTCCCCATTGCAGGTATGATCATTACCTTTGTCCTGTGTTATGAACTGATTACGATGGTGACACAGAAAAATAATTTTCATGAGTTTGAGACATTTAATATTTTTATCTGGGTATTCAAGGCATATATTGCGATTTATCTGGTAACGAATACCTTTAACATCACGATGGCGGTCTTTGATGTTGGCCAGCATGTGGTCAATGGGGCTGCCGGAGTGATCAGTGGAAGTACAGAGATTGATGCAACAACAGCAATCACCAATCTGCTGGACACAATGGAAGATATGGAAGTCGGGGAACTGTTCTTGCTGGCATTGGAAACGATGCTGATCAGCATGACAATGAAAATATTATCGGTTGCCATAACCGTAATTCTTTACGGACGTATGATAGAGATATATTTGACGTGTTCCGTAGCACCAATTCCGTTTGCCACCATGACCAACAAAGAATGGGGCAATATCGGAAATAACTATTTGAAAGGACTGTTTGCGCTGGCATTTCAGGGTTTCTTTATGATGGTCTGCGTAGGAATTTATGCAGTCATTGTACAGTCGATGACGATCTCATCGAATATTCATGGGGCGATGTTCTCCATAGCAGCTTATACGATAGTCCTTGCCTATTCACTGTTTAAAACAGCGAGCTTATCAAAGTCAATCTTTAATGCCCATTAAAATGGGAGAAAGGAAAATACCGGAAAACGGTATCAGGTGAAGAAATATGGCTTATGTACCAGTACCAAAAGACCTGACACAGGTCAAAACCAAATTAGTGTTGAATTTAACCAAGCGTCAGCTGATCTTTTTCAGTTTGGCAGCGGTGGTGGGAGTTCCATTTTATTTTCTGACCAGAAAAGGGTTAGGCTCCAGCATTGCAGCAATTTTGATGGTAACAGTGATGCTGCCTTTCTTTTTTATGGCTATGTATGAGAAGGATGGACTTCCCTTTGAAAAAGTAATGGGGAATATCATCAGGCAGAAGTTTATCAATCCGGGGACACGCCCCTATAAAACAGAGAACTTTTACGGTCAGATCGGTATGCTCCTGAAAGAGGAGGATGTGCCAAATGGCAAAAAGAAACCGTCGGGAAGAGCAGCTGCAGCATATGGAAGCGGACCTCAGAAAATCCCGAAAAGCAAAAAGAAGCAAAGAAGATAAGAAACTTGCAAAAAAGGAAAAGGAACGGAAGAAGCAGGAAAAACGCAGAAGAAAGCAGGCAAAAGTGCCACGGACAGCGCAGCAGTCCATTCCTTATCTACGGATGTTTCAGGATGGAATCTGTCAAGTGACAAAGACTTTCTTTTCCAAGACAATCCAGTTTTATGATATCAATTATCAGCTGGCATTGAATGAAGATAAAACGACAATTTTCGAGAATTATTGTGATTTCCTGAATTACTTTGATTCTTCAATTTCTGTACAGCTGTCGTTCATTAATCAGCAGGTGGATGCGACAGAGTTTGAGAAAACCATTGATATTCCATCACAGGATGATGATTTTAATGAAATCCGTGAGGAATATAAGGGAATGCTGAAAAATCAGCTGGCGAAGGGGAACAACGGTCTGGTGAAGACCAAGTATATTACCTTTGGCATTGAAGCGGAAGATCTGAAGATCGCACGTCCAAGGCTGGAACGTATTGAGGCAGATGTGCTGAATAACTTTAAGGTGCTTGGGGCGCAGGCACATTCTTTGAATGGCTGTGAGCGTCTGGAAATCATGTACCACATTTTCAATCAGGATCGAATTGAGCCGTTTCGGTTTGAATACAAAATGCTTCCGGAAACCGGTATGAAGACCAAGGACTTCATTGCACCGACTTCCTTCAATTTCACCAAAAACCAAACATTTCTGATGGGAAAGACAATCGGTTCCGTCAGTTATCTGCAGATCCTGGCACCGGAACTGACAGATCGGATGCTTGCAGATTTTCTGGATGTGGAGGACAGCATCAATGTGAACATCCATATTCAGTCTATTGATCAGGCAGAAGCAATCAAGATGATCAAGGGAAAGATCTCGGATCTGGATAAAATGAAGATCGAGGAACAGAAAAAAGCAGTACGCTCCGGATATGATATGGATGTGCTGCCATCGGATCTGGTTACTTATGGTGAGGAAGCAAAAAACTTACTGGAAGATCTGCAGTCCAGAAATGAGCGTATGTTTCTGGTGACTGTACTGGTGATGAGTACCGCAAAGAAGCGGCAGAAACTGGATAACAATATCTTTCAGGTGCAGGGTATTGCACAGAAATATAACTGTTCCTTACGCCAGCTGGACTACCAGCAGGAGCAGGGACTGATGTCCAGTATTCCGCTGGGGTTAAACAGAATAGAAATTCAGAGAGGGCTTACCACTTCGGCAACAGCAATCTTTGTGCCATTTACGACACAGGAACTGTTCCAGAATGGAGAAGCTCTTTATTATGGGCTGAATGCGTTGTCTAACAACATGATCATGGTGGATCGAAAGAAACTGAAGAACCCGAATGGATTGATTCTTGGTACACCGGGTTCCGGTAAATCTTTCAGTGCGAAAAGGGAGATTGCCAACTGTTTCCTGATTACAGAAGATGACATCATCGTCTGTGATCCTGAAGCCGAGTATTATCCCTTGGTATCTGCATTACACGGGCAGGTTATCCGTATTTCTCCGGTATCAGACCAGTATATCAATCCGATGGATTTGAACCTGAATTATTCCGAAGAGGATAATCCGCTGTCACTGAAATCAGACTTCATTCTTTCTCTCTGCGAGCTGATCGTAGGTGGAAAAACAGGTCTGGAACCAGTCGAGAAAACCATCATTGACCGTTGTGTTAGACTGGTTTATCAGGAATATCTGGCTGATCCGGTTCCGGAGAAAATGCCGGTTCTGGAAGACCTGTACGATCTTCTCCGCAAGCAGGACGAGCCGGAAGCACAGAGGCTGGCAACAGCACTGGAAATTTATGTTACTGGTTCCTTGAACGTATTCAATCACCGGACAAATGTAGATATCAATAATCGTATCGTATGCTTTGATATCAAGGAACTTGGAAAGCAGCTGAAAAAGATCGGGATGCTGATCGTACAGGATCAGGTATGGAACAGGGTAACCATTAACCGGTCAGCACACAAATCTACCAGATACTATATTGATGAGTTCCATTTGCTTCTGAAAGAAGAGCAGACAGCCAGCTATTCTGTGGAGATTTGGAAGCGATTCCGTAAGTGGGGCGGTATTCCGACTGGTATTACGCAGAATATCAAAGATTTGCTGGCATCCAGAGAGATTGAGAACATTTTTGAAAACTCAGATTTTATTTATATGCTGAATCAGGCATCCGGTGACCGTCAGATTCTGGCGAAGCAGCTGAATATTTCACCTACTCAGCTGTCTTATGTAACGAACAGCAATGAAGGAGAGGGACTTTTGTTCTACGGAAATGTAATCATTCCGTTTATCGACCACTTCCCGAAAAATTCATCACTGTATCGAATTATGACAACAAAACCGGAAGAACAGGAGGTCTAACATGGCAGAAGGCGTACTTATTGGCATTGTAATTGGATTTGGAGCAGGCGTACTTGTTACCGTCGGAATTGGAATGATGATGGTATTAAGTGGCCGTCCGGATTGAGTAAGAGGAGGAAAAACATGGATAGATTGATATGCCTTGTCCTTATGGGAGGCGCATATATTGTTGGTATGCTCAGCGGAGTATTTACCAGCTGTCTGATGATTGCATCAGGCAGATACCACGAAGAGGAGGAAAAGCTAATTGGCACAGCAGAGGATGAAAAGCCGAGCCAGGAAAGTCCAGAAGATGACCAGAGATGGTCTGGTGGAAGAAAACCTGAGTGATAAGTCCACTGTCAAGCTAAGCAGAAGAACCGGTGACGTGAAGATGGAGCGGAAAAGCCACCGGGGGAAAGAAGAATATGTGGAAAGCCCCCGTAGCGCACAGCAGTCCAGAGATGCACCGGAAAGTGGAAAAAAGCGGCGAGTACAATACAAAAATGCTTCTGCTCAGCCTGTAAAAGAATTGGAAACAGATCAGGCTCATTTTGCAAACGATAGTGGAAAACAGAAGAACCGTAAGAATGCTCAAAGACTGCGGACAGAAGAGAAAAAGGCTTCAGAAGGAAAATTGCAGGAACGGGAGCATAAAACCTTATACACCAGCAGAGGAGATTCCAGAAAAGAAGAAACTGGTGGAACCAAACGTCCAAAACAGAAAAAACGGTTACAGTTTGCTGAAAAAGAGACAGGTGCTGCAGATCTGGAAAAGAAAGCAGAAAAAGTGGCGTCCCCTGAAAAGAAAAAGGCAAAAGCACATTCCAATCGGGAGCAGGTGTTCACACAGCCAGCAGAAGATACTGGGAAAAAGAAGCGGCTGCACTTTGAGGGGGAAAATTCCACAAAAGAGCCAGTAAAGACAATGGCTGGAAATGCAGCAAGGGGAGCAACAGCTGCAGTGCGTCGGAAACTGGCAGAATCTGAGGATGATAATGCTGCTGTGCAAGGCGTTCTGGAGGTAGAACAAAATGCAGAGCGGTCAGTCAGACTGGCACAGGCCAGTGTCCGATCCCGGCAGCGTAGAAAGAATCGGACAGCAAGGAGACTGGAAAGAAAAACTGACCGGGTGGAAGTTCAGAAGCGATACCGGGATCTTTTGTCTAAAGATGAGAAGTTGCAGAGAAGTTCCCAGATAAAAAAGCAGATTCAGAAACAGCGGATAAAGCGTGAATATGCCAAAGCCAAGCGGATGGAGCAGTCAATGGGAACGGCTACAGTCGGAACCATTGATTACATCAAGAAAATCGGCGGTAAAGTGACCAACTTTTTCAAGGAAAACAGAAAGGTATTTATAAGCATCGGAGTATTGCTTGCCCTGATGCTTTTAATTATGTCTTCTTTTACTTCCTGTTCTTCTATGTTTATTCAGAACGTGGTGAATTATACAGGAGCAGGATATATGTCAACTGACCAGGCTATCCGGGATGCGGATCTATATTATACGCAGCTGGAAGCCAACCTTCAGGAAAAGGTCAACCGTATAGAAGCAGATCATACCGGATATGACCGGTACCGCTATAACATTGATGAGATTGGACACGATCCGTTTATTCTGATCAGTTACCTGTCTGCAAAATATGAAATCTTTGAATTTGACAGTCAGGTAAAAGCAGATCTGGATGCGCTGTTTGCGGCTCAGTACAGTCTGACAGCAGAAAGTTCCACGGAAACTATTACGGAAAAGAAGATGGTTCGTGTAGGAGAATCACTGGGACAGGTAGTCACATCTGGTTATTGCAGCTGTCCGATCTGCTGTGGGCAGTGGTCAGGGGGACCGACGGCCAGTGGTGTTTATCCACAGGGAAATCATACGATTGCCGTGGACGCATATAACCCTATCCTTCCATTTGGAACAAAGGTTGTGATGAATGGCGTTGAATATACGGTTGAGGATACAGGAAACCTTGCACAGTATGGAGTTACCTTTGATGTTTACTATGATTCGCATTCAGATGCGCTGAATCATGGACATCGCACATGGGAAGCATATCTCTCTGATGCAAATGGCAGTCAGGAGATTGAAGTTACAACAACCACAACAGAATCTGTTTACAGTGTTACCCTGACAAACCGAAGTCTTACCGGAATCTGCCAGAACCGTATGAATACACAGCAGAAGGCTCTGTTTTCGGCATATAACGAGACAAAAGGCAACCTGCAGATGTTTGAAAGCCCTACAGATATCAACTGGTATTACCGTGTGAGCAGCTATTATGGATACCGGATTCATCCGATAACCGGAGCAAATGCGCTTCATAATGGAGTCGATATTTCACTGGCAGAAGGGACGCCGGTAGCTGCCGGGCTGACTGGTAAAGTTATCACATCCACTTACAATGACAGTTATGGAAATTATGTGGTAATTGAAGATCAGGATGGATATGAAATTCGGTATGCACATCTTTCATCAAGGAGTGTATCAACCGGGCAGCAGATTGAAAAAGGTGAAGAAATTGGAAAAGTTGGAAGTACCGGTAATTCAACCGGACCGCATCTGCATCTGGAACTTCTTCATAATGGAGAACGTTTAAATCCGCTGTTTTATTTTGAAACTGGTGATACGATGCCGGGCGGTGATGTGGAGTATTCCTCAGAAGCGGCAAAAAGACTGGTGCAGTATGCCCTGCAGTTCCAGGGGGTTCCATATGTGTGGGGAGGATATTCCCCAAGTGGATTTGACTGTTCGGGATTTGTCAGCTACTGTCTGACCAATTCAGGGGTATTAAATACCGGTCATCTGGACTGTAATGGATTATTGGCAAGAATGACTGTGATACCGGAATCAGAGATGCAGCCCGGAGATATTATTTTCTTTCAGGGAACCTACGCAACTTCTGGTGCATCCCATGTTGGCATCTACATTGGAAATGGACAGATGGTACATTCTGGAAATCCCAATAAAATATCCGATATCTATAGTTCCTATTTCCAACAGCATTGGATGTGTGTAGCCAGATGGTAAGAAAGGGTGGAGCAGGTAAATCCTGCTTCACGGAAAGGAGAATCATGAAGCCATTAGAAAAAGCCAGACAGGATCTGGAAAAAGCAAAGAAAAAACGAGACGCTTCTAAGAAAAGACTGGAAGCAGATGAATTTACCGTGAAAGAATGCGAGGCGGCTCTCATGGAATCGGAGAATAATGAGTATGTAAATGAAATCCGGGCATGGGGACTGACCGTAGAAGAGTTAAAAGAAATTCGTGCGGCAATGCAGAAAAAATCTCTGACAGAGGTGCTACACGAAAAGGAGGAGAAAGACAGAAATGATGAACATCACAAAGTTGAAAACTAAGAAAAATGTGGATAACCGGTCAGGAAAAACAGGGATAATGAGGATAAAGAAAGGTATCTGTTATGCCATGCTGACCGGAATACTTGTATCCTGTGTCGGACCGGCAATGCCAGTTTTTGCAGAGGATGCAGGAGAAGCTGCTATTTCTATTGAAAAGCCTTCCGGCTGGAAACAGGGAGAAACCAGTGTAACCGTGACGGTGGATGACAGCGGACTGGGAGATGGCGTTTCCATCACAAAGGTAGAAGCAAAGATTGGAGAAGATGGTTCCTGGACAGATATTACTTCCAATCGGACAATCAGTATTTCTCAGAACGTTACAGTATATATCCGGGCTACCGATTCTAGCGGTAATACTTATGAACAAAACCGCTCGATCCGGTGTTATGACGATGAAAAACCGACATTGATTGCTTCTTTATCAGAGGGTGTTCTGTCGATTCAGGCCAGTGATACAGTATCTGGAATTGCAAGCATTACTGTCAACGGAACCGAATACACAGATTTATCAGAAGGGCAATTAAAGATCCAGTTGACACAGAAGGATTTTACGACCAAGAAAATTGAAATTTCTGCAAAAGATGCTGCAGGAAATGTATCGGATACCTATTCCATGCAGAATCCCTATTATGAATGGGCGGTAAAACAGGCCATCGCCCAGTCTGCCGATTCACAGGGAAGTACAACGACTTCTGGTGAAAATACAGAAGTGACGTCCCCATTACCGCAGGATTCTACTCCGAGCGAGCCGACTTCTTCTACTGGAACTGTGACAGACCGCACTGTAACTGGAATCGAAGAGCAGCTTGCCAATCAGAATGAAACAGTAGATACGATCTCATCTACAACCACGGCTGCAGGTAAGGAGTTTTATACCATTTCTACCAAAAGCGGAAAAGTATTTTATCTGGTCATTGATAATGACCAGAGTCAGGATAACGTGTATTTCCTCACGGAAGTAGATGAAAAAGATCTAATGAATTTTACGCTGTCTGATACAACAACACTTCCAGATGTGGATACGGTTTATGCAACCGTAGATGGCAGTGACGAGCAGACAGAAACACCGACACCAGAACCGGAAACGGAAACCAATGAGCCAGAAACAGAAAAAGAGATTCAGATGCCAGAAGATAAAGCTGGATTAGGCACTTATCTGATCATTGGATTGATTGCAGCAGGTGCTGGAGCAGGAGCCTGGTACATGAAGATCTATAAACCAAAGCATGAATTTGATGATGAAGAGGAATATGAAGAGTACGAGGAAGCTCCGGTCTATGAAAAGGACGATGCAGACATGCAGGAAGTAAAACCGGAAGAAAGGGCGGTTCTGGAAGATGAAGACGAGGAGGATGAAGACGGAGAATGAGACTTGTAATTGCAGAAAAACCGTCGGTGGCGATGGCTCTGGCTTCCGTGATCGGAGCCAGAAGCCGCCGGGATGGTTTTATGGAGGGAAATGGTTATCTGGTTTCCTGGTGTGTAGGTCATCTGGTGGGACTGTGTGATGCAGCCGATTATGACGAGCGGTACCGCAAGTGGAATTATGATGATCTTCCGATTATTCCTGAAAAATGGAAGAAAAAAATACTGGAAGGAACAAAGAAGCAGTTCGGAATCTTACAGACGTTGATGAATCGTAACGATGTAACGGAAGTGATTTGTGGAACAGATGCGGGACGGGAAGGGGAACTGATCTTTCGTCTTGTATATGAACAGGCAGGCTGCAGGAAACCAGTAAAACGTTTATGGATTTCCTCAATGGAAGAAAAAGCGATCCGGGAAGGATTTCAGAATTTAAAAGATGGCTCTTGCTATGATGATCTTTATCGCAGTGCTTTATGCAGGGCGCAGGCAGACTGGCTGGTAGGGATTAACGGGAGCCGTCTTTTTTCTGTTTTATACAACAAAAACCTGAAAGTAGGGCGTGTACAGACACCGACACTTGCCATGATTGTGGAGAGAAATCAGAAAGTGACAGGTTTCAAAAAAGAACAGTATTTTGAAGCCCATCTGTTCTGCCGTGATCTGGAAGCAGTCAGTGACAGAATGAACAGCCTTGAGGAAGCAGAACAGCTTGTGAAGCAGTGCCAGGGAAAACGATGCCAGATTATTAGAGATGAGGAACAGACAAAGACGGTTCAGCCACCGAAACTGTATGATCTGACTACACTGCAAAGGGATGCCAACCGGATTCTGGGCTACACCGCACAGGAGACACTGGATGCCGCCCAGTCATTGTACGAGGAAAAGCTGATTACTTATCCGAGAACAGACAGCCAGTATCTGAGTGATGATATGGAGCAGACAGCAGAAGAACTGGCAGAACTTCTGGATGGAGATCTGGATTTTCTGGAACTGGAAGATTATGAACCGGCAGTTGACAGGACTTTAAATTCCAGTAAAGTTTCTGACCATCATGCCATTATTCCGACCAGTCAGATAAGAGCTACCGATCAGAAAGCATTGAAAACGAAAGAGCGAAATATTTTATATTTGATTGAAAGTCGGTTCCTGATGGCAACCAGCAGGGCATATATTTATGAATCCCATAAATGTGAGGTTCAGTGTGAGGGCATTTTATTCCATATGTTATCCCATCGAATAAGGCAGGAGGGCTTTAAAGCGATAGAACGTAAAATGTATCTGTTCTTTGGTAAGAAACTGCCAGAGGAAATCCATCAGATGGCAGAAATCCGTTTGCTGGAGGATTATGGTCCCTGCCGTGCGGAAGTTCAGGAAAAATGGACGCAGCCGCCCAGACAGTTTACCGAGGATACGCTGCTACAGGCAATGGAGAGGGCAGGAAATGAAGACCTGGCCGAAGATACAGAAAAGAAAGGAATCGGAACTCCGGCAACAAGAGCCGGGATTATTGAAAAGCTGATCAGCTCCGGGTTCGTAAGCAGAGATAAAAAGAATCTGGTGCCAACCAATGATGGAAATGTCCTGATTACTATTCTTCCGGATGAAATCAAATCTCCGGCAATGACAGCCCAGTGGGAAATGCAGTTAAATCAGATCGCCAGAGGAGAAGCCGATGCAGGAGGCTTCCTGCAGGGAATTATCCAGATGTTAAAAGAACTGATTTCCAGATACTCAGGAGTGTCAGAGAAGCAGAAAGAGCAGTTTTCTCATGGAACGAAAAAAGAAAGTCTGGGAAGTTGCCCCAGATGTGGAAGGCCAGTCTATGAGGGACAGAAAAACTTTTACTGTTCAGACAGAAAATGCCAGTTTGCTCTTTGGAAGAATGACCGCTTCTTTGAGAGCCAGGGCAAAAAGATGGATGCCGGGACAGTGAAGAAACTGCTTGCAAAAGGAAAAATCCATTATAAAGACCTGCGTTCCCAGAAGACTGGCAGAACTTATGAAGCAACTGTTGTTATGGCAGATTCCGGGGAGGGCTATGTAAAGTTTAACTTGGAATTTCCGCAGAGATAATGAAGAAAGAATGAGGTAGAATCTATGAGATACGGAAGATTTAAGAAAGCAGTATCAGGTTTTCTTGCAGCAATGACGATCATGACTACTGTATTTTCACCGTTGAGTGCATATGCAGCAGAAGTACCGCCAGAGGAGCCAAAGCCACCGCTTTACGAGGAAGTGAAAGATCAGCTGGATGTAGATGAAGTGGTGAAAGCAGAAGATCTGGAATTGGAATATGGATGCAATTTTGATGCGAAAACAGATTTCAGTAATATTGAGATTCCAGATAATGAGAAGGTGAAAGTTACCTTTGAAGAAGCGAAAAATGAATCCGGCGAAGAGTTTACAACACAAAAAGCGGATTCCTACAAAGCGGTTTATTATGTACAACCTTTAAAAACGGAGCATCCGAAATACCAGATCAGCAGAAAACTGATTGTGAAAGAAGCACCGCAGATAGAACAGGAGACAGAAGCACCGATCGAAGCGACAGAAAATGGAAACAGCAGTGAAAGTGGTGAAGAGCAGTCTGACGATGGCTTGGTAGATATACAGATGCCAGAGGAAGCACAGCCGGTAGTGATCGAGCAGGAGACACCATCAGACGAAGAGGTTTCGACTGAAGAAGAAACTGCAGAAGTTACAGAAGCTCCGGCAGAATCAGCGACAGAGGAAATCACAGAGGCACCGGAAGAATCTGAACCAGAAAAAACGACAGAAATTCCAATGGAAGAAGCTACAAAGGATTTTTCCGAAGGTTTATCTGAAGAAGAATTTGATGAAGCACTGGAAGAGGCAGAGAATCAGGAAACCTATGATCAGGAAACAGGGCTTGATCTTGAAATTGTGCTAACCGCTGCAAGAGACCAGGATATTGATCTGTTTGCGCTGGAAGAAGGGGAAAGCGTAGAATTCTATGTAGAAGCCCCGTCTTTGATAGTAACTTATGCAGCATCAACGACAAAGAAAGTAACCATCACCCGTGGTTCCTGGTATTACTACGCAGACTATGGACTTGGCTCCTATCAGACAGCACCATATAAAGTAAAATATGGCAATGTCAGTGCAACAGCTTATTGCGTACAGCCGTCTAAACGTGGTCCAGATGATGGAACATATAAAATTACAAAGTTAAGTGATGGAAAGAGTCTGGCAAAGGTTTGCTATTATGGAACTAAGGCCAGTGGAGATGATGGATTTTTTGCAGAAAAGCATCCGGATTTTTCAGCAGGAAAACGCTTTATTATCACCCATATGGCAGCTGCATATGCAAATGGAAGCAGCGATGCGTTCAGTGGCACCAACAGCACCGGAAAGTCACTTGCAATGGAGCTTTATAATTACTGTATGTCACAGCCGGAGATTCCGGAAGTAGATATGGCATTTTCCAACCCGAATGTAACCGCATATGTAGAAGGTGACCAGCAGAGAACGGAAGAGGTTACTTTCCTTGCGGATACCCTCCAGTCTATTACCTTTAAGCTGCCGTCTGGTGTGAAGTTTCATAATGTAACAACTGGAAAAACCAGTGCTGCAGGGGCAAGTGTGGAAATCAATGGTGGAACGAAGTTTTATCTTTCTGCACCGATCACACAGGCAGCTGATGTAAGTGCGACATTCTCAGCAACCATGAAAGGTACTATCGTGAAAGACTATTCTGCCTATAAGATCAGTACGGGAGGCGATTTACAGGATCTTGCCTTTGTTTTTGGCGAGGCCGTTGACGATGAAAAGTATGTGGATTTTTCTGTTACATGGGTAAGTCAGGCAAGCGTTTCGATCGTAAAGAAAGACAAGAAGACGAATGCAGCTGTGGCAGGGGCAGTATATGGACTTTACAGTGATCCAGACTGCACAAATCTGATTATGGAAATGCCAGCTACTGATGTAAACGGAGCATCCAGTGTTACCTTAAATAAAACACAGGATATGATTTATCTGAAGGAGATTTCAGGACCGACCGGATATCTTCTGGATACAGCGGTGCATAACATTCAGCTGGTAGTTGGAAAGACATTCAATCAGGTGGTAACAGATGAGGAGCAGAAGGCGAACTTAACCATCTATAAAGAAGGTGAGGTGCTGACAGGTGCGAATGTCACAGAGGAAGGTGTTTCTTTCGTTTATGAAAAGAGGAGACAGAAAGGGGCAGTTTACAACGTTTATGCTGCAGCGGACATTAAACGTGCAGATGGAACCGTTGTATATAAACAGGGCGCACTGGTGAAGGAAAATCTTACCACTGAAGATGATGGTAGTGCAACCTTAAAAGGACTGTACCTTGGTACTTACAGAGTAACAGAGATGAAAGCTCCGACAAACCTGATTTGCGCTGGTGAATCAAAAGAAGTAACCCTGAGCTACGCAGGACAGAACGTAGAAGTGGCAGTTGGTGATCTGACATTCGTAAATGATCGTCAGAAAGCAAAAGTATTTGCAGAAAAACAGGATAAGGATACGAAAAAGCCACTCGCAGGAGCAGTATTTGGACTGTATGCAGGCAAAGACATCAAGAACCAGGACGGACAGGTTGTGGTTGCAAAAGATACCCTGATTGCAAAGGCTACTACAGATGAAATGGGAAGCAGCGCTTTTGCTGCAGATCTTCCAAACAACAACAGCTACTATGTGAAAGAATTACAGGCACCGGCTAATTACTTTAGAAATTCTGATGAGGTGTACAGTTTTGATTTCCTGTATACCAATGACAAGGAAGCGACCGTTTCCTTTTCCCATACTTTTTCCAATGAGCATGTGAGTGCATCTATTCATCTGGTAAAAAAAGATAAGGAAACCGGAAATGTAACACAGGGCGATGCGAAATTTGCAGGAGCCGTGTATGGTGTATATGCCCGTGAGAACATTGCTCATCCGGACGGAAAAAGCGGCGTTCTCTATAAAAAAGATGCACAGGTAGCTACCATGACCGTGGATGATTCTGGAAATGCAAGGGTTGAGAATCTGTTCCTTGGAAAATACTATGTGAAAGAGATCACACCGCCAACTGGATATCTTCTGGATGAGGAGGAACATGATGTTGACTGCAATTATGAAGGAGATCAGGTAAAGAACATTGAGAGAATAGCAGAATCTTCTGAAACAGTAGTAAAACAGCCGTTTGAGGTAATCAAGGTTGCCAATAATGGAAAGACAGATGCGGATCTCTTAAAAGGAGCCGGATTTACTGCATATCTTGCAAGCAGCCTAAAAGTAAAAGAAGATGGCAGCTATGATTTTACTGGTGCGAAGCCGGTAGTGATTACTGAAGATGGAAAGACAGAAATGTTCACAGACGCAAAAGGATATGCAAGGAGCATCCCACTTCCATACGGTAAATACGTGGTAAGAGAGACAACTACTCCTCATAATTATAAGCCGGTAGATGATTTTGTGGTAACTATTTCAGAAAACCATCCGAATGAGCCGCAGACATGGAGAGTTCTTCTGGATGACGAATTTCATGCAAAACTGAAAATCATCAAAAAAGACGATGAAACAAAGAAATCGGTTCTGGTTGCAGGTACAGAGTTTAAGATCTTTGATCTGAATCAGCAGAAATATGTAGAGCAGGTAACGACATATCCGATTGTGCAGAAGCATACTTCCTTCTTCACAGATTCAGACGGCTATCTGATTCTTCCGGAAAGTCTTAAGATCGGAAATTACCGTATTGAGGAAGTAACTGCACCAGATGGTTATACGCTTAGTAAAAACTATGTGGAAGTCAACGTGGATTCCAACACAGCGTATCTGCAGGATGCAACAACCGGTGATGCGATCATCGAAGTAGAATATGAAAACCATCCGGTAAAGGGTGAGTTATCCATCTACAAAAAGGGTGAGGTACTTGCTGGTTATGATGGAAAAGATTTTCAGTATGAAGAAAAGTACTTATCTGGAGCAGAATTTGAAGTATATGCTGCCGAAAACGTCTATACAGCAGATTATCAGAAGGATGCAGACGGCAACCGGATTCTGGAATATGCAGAGGGTGAACTGGTAACAACCGTAACTACAGATGATTCCGGACTGGCAGTTGTGAAAAATCTGCCTCTTGGTAGTTATCTGGTAAAAGAGGCAAATGCACCGACTGGATTTGTATTAAATGCAGTTCCGCAGGAAGTTTCTTTTGATTATGCCGATCAGAATACTGCAGTAATCAAAGAATCTGTTACCTTTGATGATGACCGCCAGAAAGTGGAAATCACAGTAGAGAAACAGGATGCAGAAAATGAAGCTACAATCGCAGGAGCTGTCTTTGGCATCTATAACACAGAAGATCTGAAGAATGAGAAAGGTGAGATCATTGTAAAGGCAGATACACCTCTGCAGGAAATGACTTCGGATGAAGATGGACAGGCAGTATTTACCGTAGATCTGCCACTTGGCCAGTATTATGTAAAAGAACTGAAAGCACCGGCAGGATTCGTTTCATCTGATGAAATTCTGACTTTTGATGCTTCCTATCAGGGACAGGATATTGCAGTAGTGAAACTGAAAGAGGTAAAGAAAAATCAGCCGACTACGGTAGAAATTACAAAATCCGATATTACTACAGGAACTGAGTTGGAGGGTGCAAGTCTGAAAATCCTTGATAAAGACGGAAATGTGGTGGATGAATGGACTTCTGTAAAAGACCAGCCACATGTAATCAAACGTCTGGTTGTTGGTGAAGAGTACACTCTGAGAGAAGAAATTGCACCATACGGTTATTTGAAAGCAACAGATGTAAAATTCACACTGGAAGATACTGCAGAGGTACAGAAGGTGGAAATGAAAGATGAAGTGCCGACAGCTCTTTTGATCATCAACAAAAAGGGAGAGTTTCTTGATAAAGTAACTCTTCTGGATAATGCAAAAGGTACTGTAGAGCATCTGTTTGAGTATATTTCCGGTAATTTGACAGAAGTCACTTTTGAGGTATATGCGGCAGAAGATATCAAAGCTGCCGATGGTATTAGTGAAGACTATTACAAGGCAGATGATCTGGTGGGAACCATTACTACAGATGATACAGGTATTGCACAGCTGGGAGATCTTCCGGTAGGCAAGTATTATGTGAAAGAAGTGGCAACCGCTCATGGTTATGTTCTGGATGATGAAATCAGATATGTAGACCTGAGCTATCGTGATCAGGATACCCCAGTAGTCACTTATGATGAAGACTGGCAGAATGCCCGCCAGAAAGTAACGGTACAGGTTCTGAAAAAAGAAAAAGATAGTGACCGTGTACTGAAAGGGGCAATCTTTGGACTGTTTACAGCAGAAGATATCAAATCCGTATCCGGTAATGTTCTTCTGGAAGCTGATGAAATTATCGAGCAGAAGACAACCGATGAAAACGGAAGAATTACTTTCCTTGCAGACCTGCCAGTAGATGGTAAATATTATGTGAAAGAACTGCAGGCTCCGGATGGATTCGTAACAACAGAGGAAGAACAGGAGTTTACCTTTGAATATGAGGGCGAGGATGTCACAGATGTCACTTATGAGTTCACCTTTGAAAATGAACCGACCACAGTAGAACTGACAAAATCCGATCTGACAACTGGGGAAGAACTTCCAGGTGCACACTTGAAAGTAACGGATGAAGCAGGAAATACCGTAGATGAATGGACTTCCACAAAAGAAGCTCATGCAATCAAAGAGCTGGTAGTTGGAAAGAAATATAAACTGACAGAAACAAAACCGGCTGATGGATTTGTCACTGCAGAAAGTATCGAATTTACGATTGAAAATACTGCTGAAATCCAGAAGCATGAGATGAAAGATGATGTGACAAAGGTTCAGATCAGTAAAACAGATATCACTGGTGATCAGGAAATTCCAGGTGCAAAACTGACCATCCTTGATGAGAATGATCAGGTCGTGGAAAGCTGGACATCCTCAGATAAACCGCACTATGTGGAGAAGCTGCCGATTGGTAAATATACACTTCGTGAGGAACAGGCTCCGAAAGGGTTTATCCTGACGAATGATGTGACTTTTGAAGTAGCTGACACTGGAGAAATACAGACAGTATCAATGAAAGACGATACAGCCAAAGGTAAGGTAATCATCAATAAAACTGATGCAGATACTGAAAAGCCACTGAAAGGTGTGGAATATGAGCTTCGGGACAGCAAAGGAAAGGTACTGGAAAAACTGGTAACGGATGCTGCAGGCCATGCGGAAAGTGGTTTGTATGAGATTGCAACCTATAAGAATGGAAAATTCAGTGAAGCAATCAAGTATTATCTGGTGGAAACAAAGGCACTGGATGGATATGAACTGGATCAGACCAAGCTGGAGATTGTGTTTGAGTACGCAGATCAGAATACACCGATCATTGAGGTGAAAAAAGATCTGACTAATAAAGAAGCCCAGCCGGGAACACCAGGTACACCAATCAGTGGAAATCCAAAAACAGGTGATGAAACGAATCTCTGGCTTCCGGTAGTGATGATGCTTAGTGCAGCTGCAGTAATGGCGGGGGTACTTGTTTCTGGAAAAAGAAAGAAAAAACAGAATAAAAGTGAAAAAGGCAATGATTAAGCATCTGCTTAGTTGGAAATGCTGATGATTACGGCGCTCTCTGGAACGATATCCGGAGAGTGCCTTTTTTATAAAGAAAATGGAGGATATCAGAATGAAGACATTTGGAAGAAACAGCAGTTTACAGGAAAGAGAAAAGAGAACATTAAACCGTCTGCTGGCATATCAGAAAGAAGCAGAGAAGATTATTAGAAAGCAGCCGAGCCGTCACATGATCAGAAAGGGGTAGTATAGATGTTGAATTTTAAAGAATTTCAGGAATATATAAAAAGCAATGTAAAAGATTACTTACCAGAGAATTATAAGGATGCGGATATTCAGTTTACGGATGTGGTAAAAAATAATGATGTACATTTGACGGGGGTATTGATAAAAAAAGAAAATGAAACACTCACGCCTAATATTTACATCAATGAATTATACGAAAAGTACAGTAGCGGTATGAATCTCGATGAAATTGTGGGAGACATTGCAGATCTGCGAATTGAACATGATCCACCGGAGGAGGCGCAGTCTATTGGCAGTATTTTTACGAACTATGAGATGGTGAAACAGAGATTGGAAATCCATCTGTGTGATATGGAACTGAACCGGGATAAATTGAAGAATCAGGTTTATACAGAGCAAGGTGATTTTGCTGCGACATATCATATTAAGATAGGTGGAGATGGAATGTTAAGGGGATCTGCAGCAGTAACTCCAAACCTGCTGAAAGGCTGGGGAATTACGGAGGAACAGTTGCGTGAGGATTCATTGCGAGCGGAACATTCAAAAGGTGCAGTGTTTATGGATATCGAGGCGCTAGATGCGGAAAAGATGTTTGGTCTAAAGCCTATCAATTTGTTAGATAAGCAAAATGACATTATTGACAACGGAGATGGTTTTTCCTTGTACTGCTTGACTAGTGAAGATTATAGATATGGTGCGAGTATGATTTTACAAGAAGATGTGATGGGCAAGGTAAGCAAATTAATGGGGGGAGATTTTTATATCTTACCGTCCAGCATCCATGAAACACTTATCGTTCCAACTACTACCCAAATGACACTGGAAGATATGAGCATTATGGTGCAGTATGTAAATAAAGAAGCAGTGGAACCAGAAGATAAGCTTTCAGATAAAGTTCAGTTTTATGACAGTAAAGAAATGGTCATCGAAAATGCCAAGAAGCGTGAAAGCAGGCTTGCAATGGAAAAGGCAAGCACAAAAGAAGCGGGTATTCATAAAAAACTTCAAGAGAATCGGCAGAAAAATATGAAAGTACCATCTGAAGGAAAACGAACAAGTAATCGAGATTTAGCAGCATTATAAATAACAGCAGTGGTTGCATGAATGTGTGGCCGCTGCTCTTTTTTTGGAGGAAACTGAAACAATGAAGAGATGGCGATATGTTTTGCTGGTGCTATGCACTGCAGTTATTTCTATCAGTGGGACATATTTAATGAACTACTTTATGAAGTCAGAGGAAAACAAGCAGAAATATGAGGATATATCAGAAATTGGTTTCCCGGAGACAGAGGCAGATCACGAGGAAGAGAACGATCAGCAGGACGTGAAACAGTCGGAAGATGATTTTGATTACCAGTCACTTATAGCAATGAACAGTGACTGTGTAGGCTGGATTCAGATACCGGGTACAGATATCAACTATCCAGTTGTGCAGGCTGCAGATAACGAATTCTATCTGACACATAATTTTAACCGGGAAACAGCGGCATGTGGTGCTATTTTCATGGATTACAGAAACGATGTAGATGCCAAGGCAGAGCATTTAATCCTTTATGGTCACCAGATGAAGGATAATTCCATGTTTAAGCAGCTGAATGGATACAAGGAAGAAATCTTTTACAAAGAACATCCTAATATAAAACTATACCTACATGAGCAGAAATATGAATATGAGATTACCGCTGTGTATGTTACAGATGTAGCCAATGGGGGAGGGTATTACAATTATCTGCATTGGAATACACGAAAAGAGCAGCTTAATTATTTGCAACAGAAAATGGCTGGCTATCAGATTTATGATGCAGGGAAAAAAGTAATGGAGACGGACGAACTGTTATCTTTATCCACCTGTGAGTATTCCAGTGACAATGGAAGGCTGATTGTTCAGGCGAGAAGAAAGGGGGAAATGACAGATGGCAAACAAATTATATGAAATGCAGAAGCTGACCGCGGATGTTTCAAGAGATGTAGCTGCCAGTCCAGAGGAATGGATGAAGTTTCTGGACACAGCGGCCAGATTATACCGTTATACTTTTCCGGAGCAATTACTGATTTATGCACAACGTCCGGAAGCAACTGCAGTGGCTTCAATGGAGATCTGGAATAAAAGAATGTACCGATGGATTAACCGTGGTTCTAGGGGAATAGCTCTGATTGATAATACATCGGGACCGAGAATGAAGCTACGCTATGTATTTGATATCCAGGATACCCATAAGGTAAAGAATTTGGGACGAGATCCAAAGCTATGGGAAATGATACCTGCAGGTGAACAGCTGTCAGCAGAGTATCTGCAGAATCAGTTCAGTCTGAAAGAAGTAGATGGAGGGCTGGCAGAAACACTCCGACAGGCAGCCAGAGAAAGTGTGCAGGAATGGCTTCCAGATGCCTTTGATGAACTTTTGCTAAATGTACCGGATACCTATTTGGAAGAACTGGATGAACAGAATCAAAAGGTCGAATTTCAGGAATTAATGGAGAACAGCACCTGGTATGTATTGCTGAAACGAAGTGGTCTTGATGTGAAGGAATACCTTGGTGACGAGGATTTTCAGAAAATCACAGATTTTAACGAACTGAAAGTAATGGTACATCTGGGAACTGCTGTAAATGAGATATGCAGGCCGATACTTATGCAGCTGGGAAGATATGTACTGACAGAACTGGAAAATGATCTGGAAACGGTTGCAAAAGAAAAAGAAGTAGTTTATAATGAATTTAGCACGTTAATTCGTGAAAGCAATAATATAACGGAAGATGACAATAGACAAGAAAAAGAGGAGGATATCGAGCATGAAAGCAATCACTTACAGTCAGAACGGAAGTTATCAGATACCGGACATCAGCATGAAGGAGAGCAGCGGAATGATCGGGAAGTACGGAATGATGCGGAGAGAATATCTGAGGAACCACAAAATAGCCAGGTTCAATCTGATGACACTGCAGGGAACACTGGACGATCATCTGGCAGCAATCGACAGCGAAGCCAGACAGAAAGTGGAAGACCTGACCGAACAGCTTCTTCAGCAGAATCCGGCACCGGACAAAATGGCAGACGGACTGGAATGGACACGTCATATGAATCAGACCAGAGCGCAGGCAGAGGAGCTGATAATTCAGGAGGTTATTTACAGTTAAGTCTGTTCCAGACGGAAGAGGAACAAATTGAAGAAATAAGGAAAGCAGCAGCTGAAGTAGAACAGCCAGCTGCTTTTTTTATTACAGATGAAGTAGTGGATGATGTACTCCGGACAGGAAGCGGCAAAGACAATACGTTGTCTTATATTACAGCAAAACTTGTAGAAGATTTGGAACATGACGAATTACGACAGTATTTAGTCTTGCATTATGGCACAGGTGGTAAGGGATTTGATTTTTCCGGACAGAAGATCAGTGTGTGGTATGACCAAGATGGTCTACGATTCCGAAGAGGCGAATCTGCAAGAAAGAATTTTGACCGCATGGTTACCTGGGAAGAGGCTACAGAGCGTATCCAGAATATGTATAACGATGGAACCTTTGTATCCCAGAATATTATGCTTGGCTCTATTGAAGCGGAAATTAACCGTTTATCTGGTTTATTGGCATTACATTTCAGAGACACTGGAAGAGGCGAAAAGTATTTTCCTTTTCCAGAAGCTCAGGAATTAATTCGTGGTGGTTTAGAGGATCCGGAAATAACCAGAGAATATTATCAGCGTCTGGTTTCTTTAGAAAAAGATATGGAGAATCATCCGGATCAATATCTGGGATATCAGATTAGAAATAATGCCCGTTATAAGCAGGATGTATATGACCTGGACAGAACATTATGCTGGACCAGACAGCAGGAAAAGGTCGATATTCCAAAACTTTCTTTTATTACTCAGGATGAAATAGATTCTGTACTAAGAGGTGGCGGCTCTGTTGCAGAAGGAAGACATCGGATTTATGAGTATTGTCTGGAACATCATGACACAAAAGAAATCGCAGAATTTCTTAAAAATGAATTTGGCACAGGTGGAAGTCCTTCGGGAATTACAGGAGCGGAATCATCTGAAAGATGGAATGATGCAAAAGGGTTACAGCTGAGCAAAGGAAAGATTTCCAATCCAGATATCAGCGTTTTATTAAAATGGAATAAGGTTGCAGAACGTATCCGTCAGCTGGTCAGAACGGAAGATTATTTATCACCAGAAGAATATGCTGCTTATCAGGAAAGAGAAGAGGCACAGCAGCTGGCAGATATGCAGGAGCTTCAAAGCCAGTTACCGGATGTTGAATTGCCGGAAGATGCAGAAACGGAAGAACCATTGTTTTCTGATCAGCAGGCAATAACAAACGAATTGCCTGCTCAAGCGGAATCAGAAATATCAGAACTAATCCCGGCGGCAAATTACCACATTACAGATGATACTCTTGGACGGGGAACTTCAAAAGAAAAATTCCGTGCAAACATCATGGCTATTCAGTTGCTTAAAAAATGCGAAAGTGAAAACCGTCATGCAACAGCAGAAGAACAGGAGATTTTATCCCGGTATGTTGGCTGGGGCGGCTTGGCAGATGCTTTTGATGAAAATAAGCCTGCCTGGGAAACCGAATATCTGGAACTGAAGACAGTATTAACCCCGGAAGAATATGCCGCCGCAAGAGCATCTACCCTGAATGCCCATTATACACAGCCCATTGTCATTGAGAGTATGTATCAGGCACTGGGAAATATGGGATTTGAAAAAGGAAATATTTTAGAGCCTGCAATGGGAGTTGGAAATTTCTTTGGTATGCTTCCGGAGAAAATGGAAGCTTCAAAGCTGTATGGTGTAGAACTGGACAGCATCAGCGGAAGAATCGCCAGTCTGTTATATCCAGATGCAAATATCCAGATAAAAGGCTTTGAGAAGACGGATTATCCGAATGATTTTTTTGATATAGTAATCGGCAATGTACCTTTCGGAGCTTATAAAGTAAATGACAGGCAGTATGAAAAATATAATTTCTTTATTCATGATTACTTCCTCGCAAAATCCATAGATCAACTTCGACCGGGTGGTGTGGCTGCACTGATTACCACAAAAGGAACGATGGACAAAGCATCACCGGAAGTGAGAAGATACCTTGCTGAGCGGGCAGAACTGCTTGGGGCAATCAGACTTCCCAATACCGCATTTTCAGCCAATGCAGGAACAGAAGTAACGGCAGATATTCTGTTTTTCCAGAAGAGAGAAAGTATTGCCCATGAAGAGCCGGAATGGGTCCAGCTTGGTAGTGACGCAAACGGAATAACGGTAAATCGGTATTTTGCAGAGCATCCGGAAATGATTCTTGGAAAAATGGAAGAGGTTTCAGGTCCATATGGTATGGAAACAACCTGTTCACCGATGGAAGGAGCAGATCTGGAAATTCAGCTGTCAGAAGCAATCAGACATATTCAGGGAACTATGACACCTGCACTTGACCGGGAATCAGAACTGGATGAAATGATAGAAAGTATCCCGGCTGATCCGAACGTAAGAAATTACAGCTTTACAGTGGTTGATGATCAGATCTATTATCGTATCAATTCCCTTATGAATCCGGTTAAAATGCCGGCAATGACAGCAGAGCGTGTAAAAGGAATGATTGGTGTCAGAGATACCGTAAGAGAATTGATTGCCATGCAGATGGATGAATATTCCAGTGATGAGGATATTGCTGCTCTTCAGAAACGTTTAAATGAAGTTTATGATGCTTATACGGAAAAGTATGGTGTCATTGGAAGTAATGCCAATAAAAGGGCATTTTCGGACGATTCATCTTACTGTCTGCTGTGTTCTCTGGAAGATCTGAATGAAGATGGAACCTTGAAGCGTAAAGCGGATATGTTCTATAAGAGAACCATTAAACGTGCGGTAGCAGTGACAAGCGTGGAAACATCCAGTGAGGCACTTGCGGTATCCATGAACGAAAAGGCAAGGGTTGATCTTCCTTATATGGCACAGATTACCGGAAAGACCGAAGAAAAAATAGAAGAAGAACTGACAGGAGTAATCTTTAAAAATCCTTTGACAGACCAGTGGGAAAATGGGGATGAGTACCTGTCTGGAAATGTCAGAGAGAAACTTCGGATTGCAAAGACATTTGCTGAAAGTCACCCGGAATATGAGAGCAATGTCAGGGCATTGGAACAGGTACAGCCGAAAGAACTGGAGGCATCTGAAATTGAGGTGCGGATAGGAGCAACCTGGATAGAGCCGGAAGACTATCAGGATTTTATGAAGGAACTGCTTCATACCCCGTGGTATCTGCTAAAGGATAATGAGATTAAAGTACAATATTCCAATGTCAGCGGAGAATGGAGAATCAGCGGAAAAAATGCAGACAGCACTTCAAATTCACTGGTTTATGCTACCTATGGAACTGAGAGGGCAAATGCTTATCGCATATTGGAAGATTCCCTGAATCTGAAAGATGTGAGGATTTATGATAAAGTAGTAGATGATGATGGAAATGAAATTAGAGTATTAAACAAAAAGGAAACTATGCTTGCAACACAGAAGCAGGACGCCATGAAAGCCGCTTTTCAGGACTGGATTTTTAAAGACCAGGATCGCCGTGAGAGGTTGGTAAAGGTATATAATGAGCGCTTTAACAGCATCCGTCCCCGTGAATATGATGGAAGCCATTTGACATTTCCTGGCATGAACCCAGAAATAGAATTGCGGTCACACCAGAAAAATGCAGTTGCTCATCAGCTGTATGGTGATAATGTATTACTGGCACATGTAGTAGGTGCCGGAAAGACTTATGAAATGGTGGCTGCAGCTATGGAGAGTAAGCGATTGGGGCTGGCACAAAAGAGCCTTTTTGTAGTACCTAATCATCTTACCGAGCAGTGGGGAGCGGAGTTCTTACAGCTGTATCCAGGAGCAAATATTCTGGTTGCAACCAAAAAGGATTTTGAACCGGCAAACCGGAAAAAATTCTGCGCCAGGATTGCAATGGGAAATTATGATGCTGTGATTATCGGACATTCTCAGTTTGAGAGAATCCCTATTTCAGATGAACGTCAGGAAATGATGCTACGCAGGCAGATAGATGAACTGGAGATAGCGATTCAAAGTGCAAATGAAGAGGATGGTGGGCGTTATACCGTAAAACAGATTGAGAAGACACGAAAATCTCTGGAAGTCCGGTTGGAAAAGCTGAATCAGAAAGATAGAAAAGACAGGGTTATTACATTTGAAGAGCTGGGAGTTGACCATCTATATGTAGATGAAGCACATAGCTATAAGAATGCTTTTCTTTATACAAAAATGCGGAACGTTGCTGGTATCGCACAGAATGAGGCACAGAAGTCTGCGGATATGTTCAATAAGTGTCAGTACCTGGATGAGATTACCGGTGGAAAAGGCATTACCTTTGCTACGGGCACACCGATCAGCAACAGTATGACGGAGCTTTATGTGATGCAGAGATACCTGCAGTATGACAAGTTGCAGAACATGGGGCTTGGATTATTTGATGCCTGGGCTTCTACATTTGGTGAAGTGATTACCAGTATTGAATTATCACCGGAAGGAAGCGGATACCGGGCGAAGTCCAGATTTTCCAGATTCTATAATATACCGGAGCTGATGAGCATGTTTAAAGAGATTGCGGATATTAAGACAGCCGATCAGCTGAAGCTTCCTGTACCGGAAGCAGAATATGAAACGGTTGTGTTGAAACCGTCAGATTACCAGAGGGATATAGTGAAAAGCCTTGCAGAGCGTGCAGAAAAGGTTAGAAATGGATTTGTAGACCCATCGGTTGACAATATGCTGAAGATCACTAATGACGGACGTAAGCTGGCACTGGATCAGCGTCTGGTGAGTGATCTTTTACCGGATAATCCAGAAAGCAAAGTGGCTATATGTGCGGAAAAGAGTTTTCAGATCTGGCAGGAAACGGCCAGTCAGAAATCAGCCCAGTTGATTTTCTGCGACCTCAGCACACCAAAGGGGGATGGGACATTCAATGTGTATGACGATCTGAAGCAGAAGTTGTTGGAAAAAGGTGTTCCAGAAAAAGAAATTGCATTTATCCATGATGCCAATACAGAGACAAAAAAAGCGGAGCTGTTTAGCAAAGTAAAAGCTGGACAGGTTCGTTTTTTATTAGGTTCCACGGCAAAGATGGGAGCCGGTACCAATGTACAGGATCGCCTGATTGCACTTCATCATTTGGATGTTGGGTGGAAGCCATCAGATCTGGAGCAGCGAGAAGGCCGTATCATCCGTCAGGGAAACCATAACAAGAAGGTAAAGATTTTTCGGTATGTAACAGAATCAACATTCGACAGCTACATGTGGCAGCTGATTGAGAATAAGCAGAAGTTCATTTCTCAGATCATGACCAGTAAAGCACCGGTCAGAAGCTGCGAGGATGTGGATGAGGCAGCACTTTCTTATGCTGAGGTAAAAGCACTTGCAACCGGGAATCCAGCTGTAAAAGAAAAAATGTCACTGGATGTGGAAGTGGCAAAACTGAAACTGTTGAAAGCAAACCACCTGAATAACGTGTACCGCATGGAAGCAGATATTTCCAGAAATCTTCCACAGAAGATAGCGAAGCTGACGGAGATTATCGAGGGATATCGGGAAGACATTACACATTATGAAGCACATAAGATCACAGATCCGGAGGCATTTGAGATGGAAATTGGTGGAAAAATATTTACAGAAAAGAAAGAAGCAGGAGCGGCATTGCTGGCTGTCTGCAAGCAGATTCAGTCTGTAAATGAGGCAAAGGACGTGGGAAATTATCAAGGCTTTCATATGATGGCACGTTTCGACAGCTGGAATAAAGAATTTATTCTTTCAGTGAAACACACAGCAGTATCTTCGCTTTCATTAGGTTCAGATCCACTTGGAAACATTGCCCGTATTAACAATTTATTGGAAAGTTATCCGAAGAAACTGGCAGATGCGGAGCAGAAACTAGAAACAGTAAAAGAACAGCTGGAAAATGCAAAACAGGAAGTGGTAAAGCCATTTCCAAAAGAGAAGGAGCTGAATCAGATGATGGAACGTCTGTCAGAGTTAAATGCACTCTTAAATATGGACGAGCAAGGAAGTTCCGAAGAGCCTGAGAACAGCGGAAAGCAGAGCATTCACGATAAACTGAATGCAATAAAACAAAACGGTCAACAGGAACATGATCGTGATAAACCAGCAAAGGGAAATGATATTGATCGTAGTTGACAATAGAGAAAAATAACTGGAACCGGTGGAAGAAAACTGCCGGTTCTTTTGATATGGAGGAAATACAAATGGCATTAAGAAATTATAATACAAGAGAAGAAAACGAAATGCAGGATCTGACTCAAAAGCAGATTGATCTGGCAGGCTTCAGCGAAAAAGGATTTTCACAAGAACAGATCAATCAGATCTATGAGTATGCTCAGATGGTGGGGGATGAGTTGAAAGTCCGTAATCTGATATGGAGTATTGCTGGGGCAAATGACCAATCAGATCAGGAACGAATTGTACAGCTTATGGATGATGCCAGAAAGGAAATAGAGATTTATCCGGATTCCGAAGTAACGATGAGTGCGTTGCATGGATATGGATATCTGGCTGACGATATGTATCCGCTTAGCAAAGAAGCAGCATTGGATTTGCACATGCGAGGACTGAAAATCTATTGCCTTCAAACAGATGGAACAAAGAGCGAGTACGCCAGTAGAGAAATGATTCAGGAGCATGAAGGGCTTTTCGGCATCGAAAAAAGAGTATGGGATGCTTTGGAAGAAGATGAACCAGTTTATACAGAAGATATTGAGCCATTGCATGATCCTATGACAGTGATTGATAAAGGTACTGCTTTAAAATATTATGATGCAGGTGCAACGATTTATCTCATTACACCATTTTCACAGCTGATAGCGGCAAGCGAACGGATGGAAATTGAGAGAGGGGCTGATCATTTTCAGTTGTCAGTATATGAGCAGACATTGTTACAGGATTTGGAAACTGAGATGGAGAATCATCCGCAGTTGCAGTCATTAAAAGAAGCAAGGCTGTTACTTGGAAATGAGCATCGCTATGGCATTTACCAGTTTAAGGAAGGCTCTTTTGCAGAGACGTATGCTTTTATGAATATGAACTACATCATGGATCATAATATTACGCTTCATAAAGAAGATTATAATCTTATTTACAGCGCAGAAATGCTTCCAAGTGATTCACTGGACGGGCTGTATGAGCGATTCAATATCGACAGGCCAAGAGATTTTACCGGGCATTCTATGTCAGTGGGAGATATTATCGTTGTAAATGACGAAGGAAATCTGACGGCATATTTTGTTGACAGTATCAGTTTTAAAGAATTGGATCAGTTCATTAATCTTGAAAAAGTTTTGCCGGAGAAGGAATCAGAAATACCGCAAAAAGAAGAATATAAGCCACTGACAAAAGTGGAAGAACTGGAGGAGCAGAATTATAATATGGTTGATAATGTGTTGAACAACGGATTTGGAGAGAAAGAGCGGAGAGAAGAAATCAGAAAAGCAGCAGAGAGCTATCAGCAGAAAACGGGAGCAACTATCACATTCTTTGCAGCTGTATGTGAGGAGTTTCCGTCTATGGGAAATTATTTTGACGGGCTTACCGTTGAACAGGTCACGGACAGATATAAGCAGATCTTGGCAGATCCGAGATTAAGCTATATGGGAAATGGAATGGGATTTGAGTTACACGATTCATCCCTTCCAGATTATCTGGATGGTCCGATGACTTTAATAAAAGGGCATACGATTTATGCGGATAACATTGATTCAATTTCATATTATCGTGAGCATCCATTGGTTCTGGAAGCAATACAGGAGCTTAGAGAGCGGTTCCCGGACTTTAAATATTTTATGACAGCCCAGGAAAAGCAGGATATTTATCCGGAGCATATGACAGCGGAAGCAATCGCTTATGCGCTGGTAGACCTGGCAGAAGACTTTGATACTTATGAGTTCCGGGATAACGTTGATGATAAGGAAACACTGGTCAAAGAAGTAGAATATGATCTGTATGCGGGACGTGGGAAAAAAGAATATTCCGGATTTTTAAAAGATGTGATGGACGAAAGTGATGAACTAAGTACAAAGGCACAGGTTCTTTTGCAGAGAATCAACGATTATTCCATTCCTGAAAAAAAGGATTTAGAGCCAATGGTAAAAATTGTATTTAGTGAATACAGAGAAATGGAAACCGGAAAGTATCTGCCGTTTAAAGAAGCAAATGAAAAACTTGGAGCATTGGATCAGACTTTCTTGAAGGAAAATCAGGCAAATGATAAATGGGATGACCTGTATTCGGTTGGATATATGGTGCTTTGTTCTATAGATTCAGAGATTCACAAGGTAACAGGAAAGATCATGCTGGGTACCGGTGAGGGCGATATCATTGAACATATGAAAGGAATCGAAGATCAGCGAGATGTCCAGGAACACATCTTACCTTACCTGTATGAATATTGTGGACTGGTGGAAAAATCTCCTGATATAGCTACAGAAGTAAATGAGAAAGAGTCAGCAGCTAATCATAAAGAGGTACAGTCAGAAGCCGTTACTGTAAAAAGCTCCGATAGATCAGCAGGAGAAAAAAAGAAATCCATCCATGATCGTCTGAAAGAGAACAAAGAAAAACTTGGTCAGAAGTCGGGAAAAGATAATCTACAGAAAGGGGTTGAGCTGACTTAAGGAACGAAAGCTAAAATAGATGAGAGGATACCAAACTTGAGAAAATCGAGTACGGGTATCCTCTTATTTTTTTGCTTAAATGGATTGCTCCGGATTTTCAGAGGATAATTCTGGAAGAATATCAGCATCCTGGAGCATAGAGGAAAAGTTGCTTTGTACAATATGCAGAGTTCGCTGATCTGCCTGAAGCTGTGTGAGTTCTTTCTGGGTAGCTGCCAGTTCTGTTTCCAGTTGCTGAAGCTGCTTCTGCAATTTTTCCTGTGAGGGCAGTTTCTTTATCCCAAGATCAGATAATTCCTGAAGGGTAGTATCATGCAGCTGGTACTCTGCCTGATGTTGTTTCTGATATGCTTTTTTATCAGGAGCATCTTTTTCAGCAAGTAAAACAGTTCTGCAATGGCGGTAAACATCACAGCGTTTTTGGAGCAACCGTTGTGCATCCAGCTGTTTATTCAGGCACTGTATTTTGGATTCTGTAGCTTGAATTGCATCGGCGGAATCAGCTACATGATTTTTGAAATCTTCATAATTCAGCAGATTATGTTCGGATAGATAGTTGAAAGTCCGGGCAGCTTCTTTCAGATTATTCAACTTTGCCCAGTGTTCAAATCCTGCTTTATTATGATCGGACAGGTAAGTGGTCATTTCAACGAAAAGCCGGACACGGTTATTTTTTTTCTGAGGAGTGCGAGCCTTGCAACGATTTTTTTCAAGACGAACCAGTAAATGATCATCTGCATAATAGGTTCCCAGTGTCTTCACATTGATAAAGTTGACAGCTCCTGGCGCACGGAATGCCAGGTACTTTCCCTGACGAGTTTCATAACCGGCTTCTTTCATCTTCAAAAGAAATTCATCGTAAGTCACAGATGTCCAGAGGGCACGGTCAATCTGATATTTTAGTTTTGCCTTCCAGCTCTGTCCTCGCTTATATTCCATATCCTCTTTATAGGAACGTCCGGTTTCAGAAGTTGGCATAGAAGTAGACAGCCCATATTCTTTACAGATGCGGTTACTGATCTGGCAGATCTTGTGATAGGTGCGTTTGTTGGAAACATACTTATGATAATTCGTAAAGCTGGTGGCATTAAAAATAAGATGGCTGTGAGTATGTTTTTTATCTGTATGGGTAGTAAGCACATATTCATATTTTCCCTTCAGAACAGAATCTGCAATTTTGGTGCTGACCTCATGGGCAAGTTTTGGATCGGTGAGATCATTGGGATGATAGGAAATGATCATGTGCCAGGCGAGGTTATCTCCCTTTTCCATGACATTATTTTTCCCCATTTCTGCTGTCATGGCAAATTCCAGATCTGCAGTTTCCGGAGAACAGCCAAACGAAGAGACGAGTTTTTGTTCATTCGTCTTATCTGGATTCGTGATATAGGCCACAGCCTTTTTCACTGTAGATTTGATTGGAAAGATCTTAATGTAAGCCATATCTTTTTCACCATTTCTTTCAGCTCTTCTATATCTTGCGGTGTGGCAGTACCTACGGTGTTTGCAACTTTGGCAAGCTGGTTGATGTTCACACCAATCTTGTGCATTTCCTGATACATTGCTTTCAAATAAGTGGTATCTGTATTGACAATCATGCCATCAATCGCCATCTTACGGAGATAGACACTCATATTAGAGGTCTTGGATAGAATCATCCTCTTGCGGATCATCTTCTTTTCCTCCGGAGTAACCCAGAGCAGTATCTGTACATCTCTTTTTCTGTTTGCCATATAAAAATCTCCTTTATGTTTTTATAAAATCGAGCGAAGCGAAGATTCCAAAAGTGGGGAGGGTCCCGCTTTTGAGGCGAATGCCTGGCAGTGTATATACACTGCCTGTCCCTGCTATTCTTAGCTCTCAGGTATTAAACACAAAAAATCAAAGAAATGTTTATTTTGGATATGCGGATTATTGCTGAAGCAGCTAAAAAATGGAGAAGAGGGATGACAGCTATTGGCATTGTATCATTTTTTAGTAATGTATTTGTCATAGACACATGTCTTGAAAAAATGATAGCGGAACAATATGTTGCTGTGATATAATAAAATGTTCGGAATATTTGGAAGAGAATGAAGAGAGGATATGAGTGAACGACATGAAGAAAACAAAAGAAGGAGTTAATTTGAAGAAAAAGAAATTCCTTAGACTGAAGAATACAGGTAGTATTCTTGTGCTTATGGGGCTTTCGATAATTTTTGTAATAGCACTGTACACATTTATCCTGCAAAGTTCTTACACTAAGACCGCCCTTGAAACAGAAATTGCGCGTGATACAGCGAGTGCAGATGCAGTACACAAACTTGTGGATGGAAGAATCAGCAAAGAAGATTTTGATCAAATCAAAGATCAATCTGATGAAAAGAAGCAAATATATAAGGATATTTCTTCATATTTCAATGAAATCAGAACACTGAATTCTACTCG
>OLNM01000362.1_pt1 | contig 44252 bp, 37 predicted proteins | sample 1672391 | NCBI WGS metagenome assembly OLNM01 (sample SAMEA3136680, study PRJEB25190) | human gut metagenome | reverse complement strand
AGACTTATATAGGCTGTATGGTCTATGGAAAGACAAAGATTCCAGATCCCGGAACAGGGAAAGAAGTACCAGTGCCGAGAAATCAGTGGAAAGTGATGGAAAATTACCATGAGCCGATCGTATCAAAAGAAGTTTTTGAAAAAGCACAGTCCCTGCAGATCAGATACACAAAGAAAAGTAAATTTGACAGGGAAACAACACTATTAGGTGGTTATGTAAAATGCGGGAATTGTCGCAGAAGCCTGACTTCAAGCAGTCCGGTTCATGGTCATATCCTTTATAGCTGTGCGTACAGTAAAGGAAAATACGATACAGGGTGTTTTGCCGGGAAAGCTGATAACAAAATGCTGGAGCATATTGTACTGGCAGAAATAAAGACATATTTACGTCAGAATATCAGTCAGGAACAAATGCAGCAATCTATGAGAAAACAGCATGAGGACAGCATAGAAGCCTATAAGACGGAAAATGCAGATTGTGAAAAACGTCAGGAGCAGATAAAGATTCAGAATCGCCAGAATTATGAGAAGTATCACGAGGAACAGATGAATCAGAAACAGTTCATGGAAGCCAAGAAGCAGTTGGAAGAAGAAAGAGAACGATTGCAGAAACGTGTACAGGAACTGGAAGAACTGATAAATGGTGAGAAGGAAATCTTGATGAAAAAGAATGTTCCGGTGGAACAGATGTTGAAGTATTTGGGCTATGAAAAGCTGACACGAGAGATGCTGGAAGAATATGTGCAGGGAATATACGTGTATGATGATGGGAGAGTGGAGGTGAAATGGAAATAAAAACGAACATTACGTTTTTAATATTGAATATTTTTGAGCGTTATGGCATAATATTAAATGTAATAACAAATATACCGAGAATAAGAGGGTGAAAAAATGAGACTGTTAAAAATATTTATACAGAATATGCCACGTTTTAAAGGAGATATAGATATTGATTTTATTACTAAACAGAGAGTGGCAGAGGATGATAAAGAAAAACTGTTCCATGTCTTTTCTAACAGTAAAACTAGCATTTATACAAATCAGGCAATTTCATTTATAGGTTTGAATGCTTCTGGAAAAACAACGATATTGAAAGCAATTTCCTTTGTTATAAATTTGCTTAATAATGAAGCTTTGAATAATATTAAATCTAAAGAGATTTTAAATGATTTATCAGAAGGCGAAAAGGTTAAAATCATTAGCTTTTTTTATAATGATAATAGTATCTATAAGCTTGAAACAATTATAGCAAAAAAAATAAACCAGGTTGACAATGAAGAAAAATTAATTATTACGGAAGAAAGACTTTGGGAAAAAGATGCTAATAAAGTAAAAACAAAAAAAAATATATTTGATTTTAATGACTCGAATATAAGAATTGAAAGAAATGAAAAAGAACAATTTTTGTTAAATGATGTAAGTGTGATGATTGCGATAAATAAAGAAAAACAATCCAATTTTCCGGTAAGAGACATGTTAATGTGGACAAATCATAATATGTTAAATATTCTTGGAAGATTTCCGAAAGAATTGTTAACTTTTTTAGATCCTAGTATTGAGTATTTTAAATGTAATGTAGAAAAAAAATCTGCTGATATTCGTTTGAAATTTTATGGGTCAGAAGAAATCATACTCAATAGACCGAGTGAGATAGAAAAATATCTTTCATCAGGTACTATTAAGGGAATAAATGTTTTTATGAATGCACTTCTTTGTTTTGTGGAAGGTGGATACTTAATTGTTGATGAACTTGAAAATCATTTTAATGAAGAAATTGTAACTACATTAGTTCGATTTTTTATGAATCCAAATGTAAATAAAAATGGTGCTACTCTAATTTATTCTACTCATTATTCAGAGCTATTGGATGAGTATGAAAGAAATGATTGTATTTACATTGTCAGAAACCGAGGAGGAATTTATGCTGAAAATCTTTCACTTATTTTGAAACGCAACGATATTAAGAAGAGCGAAGCATATGAAAGCGGATATTTAGAAGGTACTGTACCAGTATATGAGGCATATATGGCATTGAAGAAAGTCCTTTCTAGTGTAAAAATAGAGGAGGATGAAGAAGAGAATGACTAAGTATACTGCCTGTATTTGTGAAGGAGGAGCTGAAACTGCAATATTGGATTTATTATTGGATCAAAATAAACTGATTTTTTCAAGAGATGATTTACTTGAGGGCGAAATCCTTAAGACAAGAAAAGGAAAGGATTTTGAAACGCGATATTTGAAAAAGGATTTTTCAGGTAAGATAACAGTATATAGAATACTTGATTCAAGAAGAGAAAATTTCAAAATAAGTAAAGCATATCAGCATAAAGTAGAGGTTGTGAATGTAATTACAGCACCAGAAATTGAAATGTTGATAATTTGTAATGAAGGAAAATATCAGGATTTTGAGAAGAAAAAGGGTATGTCGCCAAGTGAATATTGTAAATCTATTTTAAAAATGAAAAACGTCAAAAGTGTTTCGTTTGTCAAGGAGTATTTTTCTGATATATCAGTGCTGGAAAAAAGTCTTCATGAATATAAGAGATTATCTAAAGTGCGAAAAAGTGAAAAAACAATATATGATTTGTTGAGATCAGAAGATAATAAGAAGAAAATGGAAGGATAAAATTATAGCAATGACGTAACATCCTCCCCACTTACTTTGTGACAATTATATAACGTCCTCTATACAGAAATATGCGGTTTTAAGCCATTTTCGTGGTAAAAAAGCCGCATATTTTTTGTAGCAATGACTTGACATCCTCGGGACGGCTCTGTTTGGAAAGTAGCCTGCCAGAATAGGATAATTAATGTACAAGATGTAGCAATTTAAAGTGTCCCAATCTGAACATTTTAAAAAGCAGGTCGGATTATTGACTTTTACACCAAGTGTTTCCGAATGGATTAATAAAACGAATGCCATAAAAACTACCGTTTATGTAAAAAAAAGAACCGTTTATGTAAAAAAAGAACCGTTTATGTAAAATACAACAGAATCTGCTGAAATCTGATAGAATACTCCTGAAAATAACAAAGGGAGGAAATGATTATGACAGGATTTTTAGTAAATTTACTGAGCCCGGTTTTCAGCAGTCTCGGTGTAAGTCAGGCTGACCTTACATCCTATATTGAGAAGCTGATCGGCTACGTTATCGCAATCCTTGCTTTACTTGTTGTGATGATCGTAGTAATGGTTGTGGCTCATAAAGCCAAAAAGGGATTCCGTCATGTGATCCGCTGGCAGGCTGCCATTGCATTTATTGCAATTGTTGCAGTGCTTGTAAATGTAATCTGCTACGGACCGATGTACAACAACGTATCAAGTGTTTTAAACGCAAAGAAAGTAGTACTTGCACAAGAGACTACAGACCAGAGCCGTGCAACCATTCAGAAGGTTGCTGAAGAAGGAATGGTGTTACTGAAAAACGATGGTATTTTACCTCTTTCCTCAGATACAAAGAAACTGAATGTATTCGGCTGGGATTCTACAAACCCGCTGTTTGGCGGAACAGGATCAGGATCTTCTGATTCCTCCACAGCAATCGGTATCCTGCAGTCCTTAAAGGATGCCGGATATGAGACAAACGAGTCTCTTACCAAGATGTATACTGACTACAGAGCTGACCGTCCTACAATTGCCATGGCGCAGCAGGACTGGACACTGCCTGAGCCGACTAAGGAGTATTACACAGACAGCCTGATGGACGAAGCAAAAGAGTATTCTGACACAGCTGTAGTTGTAATTGGACGTTCCGGCGGAGAGGGTGCAGACCTTCCAACCGACATGAAATCTGTAATTGATGGAAGCTATGCAAAGAAAGCAGAAGAAGTATCTGTTTCCCCAGACAATTACGGATATGTAAAAGGAAGTTACACAAACAATGGAGACTATGATGACTTCGACGAGGGAGAAAGCTATCTTGAGCTTTCCAATACAGAGGAAGATATGCTGGATACAGTATGCTCCCAGTTTGACAATGTTATTGTAGTTGTAAACGCAAATAATGCAATGGAACTGGACTGGGTTGACAAATATGAGCAGATCGGTGCGGTTATCTTTGCTCCTGGAGCAGGTGCAACTGGCTTCGAAGCACTGGGCGAGATCATCAATGGTTCTGTAAACCCATCTGGAAAAACAGTAGATACCTTTGTAAAGAATCTGACAGAGACTCCATACTACAATAATATGGGCCTGAATGCTTATACAAATGTAGAAGATCTGAAAGAGCAGATCGCAGCAAATGATCCGGCTTACGAAGGAAGCATGGGATTTGTAAACTATGCAGAGGGAATCTATGTAGGATATAAATTCTATGAAACAGCAGCTGAAGAGGGTCTTATCAAGTATGAGGATATGGTACAGTATCCATTTGGATATGGACTCAGCTACACAACCTTTGACAAACAGATTGAGAATTTCAAGGATAACGGAGATACTGTCACCTTTGATGTAACGGTAGAGAACACTGGCTCTGTTGCAGGAAAAGATGTTGTGGAAATTTATTACACAGCACCTTACACAAACGGTGGAATCGAGAAAGCAGCAGCAAACCTGATCGCTTTCGAGAAAACAGATTCTATTGAGCCAGGAGAATCCCAGACAAAATCCTTTACCATCAACAAAGAAGATATGGCTTCCTATGATTCTGAAGGTATTAAGATCTCCGGAGGCGGTTATATCTTAGAGGCTGGCGAATACACAATTTCTCTTCGTTCAGACTCTCATACAGTTCTTAGTGAAGAGAAGTTCACCGTTGATGAAGATATTGATTACAGCAAAGATGGTCGCTCTTCCGACAAAACTGTTGCAACAAACCAGTTTGAGGATTATGCGAGAGGCGACTTTGAGCAGCTTTCTCGTGAGGACGGTTTTGCAAATTATGACAAAGCATGCGGTGTGCCGGAAGAGGATGCTTATGTAATGAGCGACGAGACAAGGGCAGCCGTAGAAGAGAATGTATTTGGCATTTACGATGGAACCAAATATAACAATGATTCTGATGAAATGCCGGCAATGGGAGCAGACAACGGACTTCAGCTTGCTGACCTTACCGGAAAAGATTATGACGATGCAGACTGGGATAAGCTGTTAGACCAGCTCAGCTTCGAAGATATGGCTACTCTGATCAATGTTGGTGGATGGCAGACCGCAGAAATCAAATCAGTAGGTAAAATTGCCACATCTGACTGTGACGGACCTGCCGGATTAAACAACTTCATCACAAAGGCATTTGGAACTGCTTATCCATCTGAAGTTCTTATGGCTCAGACCTGGAACAAAGAACTTGCAAATGAAATCGGCGTTTCTATGGGACAGGAATATGTAGATGCTGATAACTACGGATGGTACGGCCCGGCTATGAACATCCACCGTACAGCATTTGCAGGACGTAACTTCGAATATTATTCAGAAGACAGTCTGTTGTCCGGATACATGGCAGCAAATGAAATGAATGGAGCAGCCACCAAGGGTGTTTATCCATACATGAAGCATTTTGCATTAAATGATCAGGAAACAAACAGATGCTCTTTCCTTCTCACATTTGCTTCCGAGCAGACAATTCGTGAAGGATATCTGAAAGCATTCGAGCTTGCAACAAAGGGCTTTGAAGGAAAAGCAATGGCAGTTATGTCCTCCTTCAACTGGATCGGTACAGTACCAAGCTGTGCAAACAACGAGCTTTTGAACAACGTGCTTCGTGGAGAATGGGGATTCGTTGGAATGGTAGAAACCGATTATGACGGTTCCTATGGTTACATGATCACTGATCATTGTATCAGAAACGGAAATGATCTGATGCTTGGATTTAACAGTGCAGAGTCCAACAAACTGACAGACGAGAGCGCAACAGCAGTTCTTGCAATGCGTCAGGCTTGCAAAAATATCCTTTATACAGTAGCAAACAGTGGATATTATGCAGATGGAAATCCGGCAACCGGAATGACCAATATGACAAAACTGTTTGTAATGATTGATGTGATTCTTGCAGTTATTCTTATTGTAGTTGATACAATTGTAATTGTACGCTGGAGAAAAAAGAAAAAACAGGCTGTAAACGAATAATTAAACAGTAATCTGGAGACATAAGTCCCCCTTTTAAATCTGGAAAAAGCAGAGCAAGGAATCTGTAAAAGTTTCAGAGAAAAAAGGGGGATTTTTTTATGTGATTTTTGTCTTGCAGAGTAAGGGAAAATTATTTATTATGAAAGGAGGCGTAATAACAGGAAAAAGGAGGACTGGCATGATCAGCATTGCAATTGTGGAAGACGAAGAAATGTATGCAAAGCAGCTTCAGCAGTTTCTGCATCAATATGAAGAAGAGAACAAAGAGATGTTTGACATTACAGTCTATTCAGACGGCGATCAGATTGTAAATAAATATAAATCCCAGTACGATATTATTCTGATGGATGTGGAAATGAAATTCATGGACGGAATGTCTGCAGCTGAAGAAATCCGCAAAATTGACACAGAGGTTGTGATCATTTTCATTACCAATATGGCACAATATGCGATCAGAGGATATGCAGTGGATGCGCTGGATTATGTACTGAAGCCGGTGTCCTATTTCGCATTTTCCCAGCGGCTTAACCGTGCCATCAGCCGGATGAAAAAGCGGGAAACGAAGATCATCATGGTGAATATGAAAGGCGGCATGGTCAGGATTAATGTTGCAAATATTTATTATATTGAAAGTCAGGGACATACTCTGATACTCCATACCATACTGGGAAACTATGAAACAACAGGGAAAATGAAGGAGATGGAGGAAAAGCTTGCGGAGATGAATTTCTGCCGTGGAAATAAGGGATATCTGATCAACCTCCAGCATGTGGAAAGGATCCAGGATGGATGTGCTTTGGTGAAGGGAGAAAATCTGACATTGAGCCGTGCACGAAGAAAGGTATTCATGGAAGCCCTGACCAGATATTGGGGAGAGGTGATAAAATGACAGAATATTATCTGCCCGATATTCCAAGACTTTATACGGCACTTGCAGAGTGGATGGCTTGTCTGATTTTTATTTTGCCTTTCAAAAAAAGATTTTCACCGGCTGTAACAGGCTGTCTTGTGGCAGGTGCATTTGGAATACAGAGCGTATTTCTGATTTCTACCGGTGGGGTAAGACTGATTTTTTGGATCCCCTGTATGATATTTGCGGTTTTTCTGATGGTTGCTTTTGTTTTTTGCTGCTGTGAGATCAGGCTGACAGATGCGGCATATTTTGGAATGATTGCTTTTGTAGCAGCTGAATTTATGGCTTCTGCCGGGTGGCAGATCCTGTGTTATACAGGGAAAGAAGCATGGATTTCCTGGTGGCAGCAGGGAATGGCAATTCTTCTGATCTATGGTGTGCTTGTAGTGATATTATACAAAATTCTCCATGTTCATCTGCCAAAGGATGGACAGATGGAAATCACCAGAAGGGAATATTTTTCCGGACTCCTGATCAGTATTGCTGTATTTGCTGTCAGCAATATGAGTTATGTGAATGTGAACACGCCATTTACAGGCAGATATTCTTTTGAAATGGGGAATATCCGTACTATGGTAGATGTTGCAGGAATTGCAATTTTATATGCACATTTGATACAGTGCTGTGAGCTTCGGGTAAGAAAAGAGCTGGAGGCAGTGCAGAATGTGCTTCAGAATCAGTATGCCCAATACAAGCAGTCAAGGGAAAGCATTGAGCTGATCAATTATAAGTATCATGATCTGAAGCATCAGATCGCTGTGTTAAGAAGTGAAACTGATCCTGGGAAAAGAGAAGAATTTCTGGATAAAATGGAAGCAGATATAAAGAAATATGAAAGTCAGAACAAAACAGGAAATAAAGTGCTAGATACTGTGCTGACTACCAAGAGTCTTTATTGCGCAAAGAATAACATAACCTTTACCTGCGTTGCAGATGGAACCCTGCTGGATTTTATGGAGGTTATGGATATCTGCAGTATTTTTGGAAATGCATTGGATAATGCCATTGAATGTGAATTGAAGATTCCGGATAAAGAAAAAAGATTAATACACGTCAGTGTCTCAAAACAGAAAAACTTTCTGCTTCTCCGGTTTGAAAATTATTATGATACCGAACTGAATTACCAGGGCGGAGCGTTTATCACAACGAAGCGGGACAAAGAATTCCACGGTTATGGACTGAAAAGCATTCGCTATACGGTAAATAAATATGATGGCGCTGTTTCCATTGACACAAAGGAGAATTGGTTTGATCTGAAGATACTGATACCGGTCGGTGAAAATGCACAAAAACAGATTGACAAAATCGTATAATATATACAAAAAATGTATTGCAATTTTCTAAAAAAAGTAGTAAAACTTTAGTTAGATAAAGAGAAATGCATTGAACAGGACAAATTACAAAAGATAACCGGAACACAGAGAGCCGCAGACTGGTGAGAGGCGGCAGAAGGTATTTTGTGGTATCACCTGGGAGCATCCCGCTGAAAAAATAATAACTAATTTCAGTAAGCCGGGACGTAGTCTTCACGTTACAGAAGAAGCTGTTTATACAGACAGCAATGAGTGGTCGTATTTAGTAATAGATACGATAATACAAAGTGGTACCACGGAAATTCCGCCTTTGTTATCCATTGGATAGCAAGGGCGTTTTTTATATATTAACCACTTGACTACAAATGAAAGACGAGGAGAAAGATTATGAGTGGAATTATGATGATGGTAATCGCTATCGTAGTTCTGGGCGGCGCCTATCTTCTGTATGGCCGTTACCTCCAGAACAAATGGGGAATTGACCCGAAAGCAAAAACTCCGGCTTACGAAATGGAGGATGGAGTTGATTATGTACCGGCCGATACCAATGTAGTATTTGGACATCAGTTCGCATCCATTGCCGGTGCCGGCCCGATCAACGGACCAATCCAGGCTGCCATTTTTGGATGGCTTCCGGTACTGCTTTGGATTCTGATCGGTGGTGTGTTCTTTGGAGCAGTTCAGGACTTTGCATCTATGTATGCCTCTGTAAAGAACAAAGGACGTACAATCGGATACATTATTGAAGCGTACATTGGAAAACTTGGAAAAAAATTATTCCTTTTATTCTGCTGGCTGTTCTGTATTCTGGTTGTTGCGGCATTCGCAGATGTTGTAGCCGGAACCTTTAACGGATTTGCTACAAATGATGCAGGAGAAGTGACAAAGGTAGTGGCAAACGGAGCTGTTGCAACAACTTCCATGTTATTCATTTTTGAAGCAGTTGGACTTGGATTTTTCCTGAAATATACCAAGTTCAATAAATGGGTTAATACTGCTTTTGCAATTGTGCTGTTGGTTGCAGCAATTGTGCTGGGACTTCAGTTCCCAATGTATGTAAGCCTTGGAACCTGGCACATTATTATCTTTGTATATATTCTGATTGCCAGTGTAGCTCCTGTATGGGCGCTGCTTCAGCCACGTGATTATCTGAACAGCTATCTTCTGATCTTCATGATCGTGGGCGCTGTTATCGGTGTATTTGCAGCAAACCCGGCATGTAACCTTCAGGCGTTTACAAGCTTTAACGTAGATGGACAGTACATGTTCCCAATCTTATTTGTAACAATTGCCTGTGGTGCAGTTTCCGGTTTTCACTCTCTGGTATCTTCCGGTACTGCTTCCAAGCAGATTAAAAATGAAAAGAACATGCTTCCAGTTTCCTTTGGTGCAATGCTTATGGAAAGTATGCTTGCAATCATCGCATTGATCGCAGTTGCATCATTTGGAAAAGGAGAGGCAGCTGCACAGGGACTTACCACCCAGCCACAGATTTTCGCAGGTGCGATTGCAAACTTCCTTTCTGTGATCGGTTTGCCTCACTCCCTTGTGTTCACTCTGATCAATCTTGCAGTATCCGCATTTGCGCTTACATCTCTTGATTCTGTAGCCAGAGTAGGACGTCTGTCCTTCCAGGAATTTTTCCTTGATTCCGACACAGATGAGAAAAATATGAGTTCGTTCCAGAAAGTGGTAACAAACAAATACTTTGCAACCATCATTACACTTGTACTTGCTTACCTGCTTACAAAGGTTGGATACGCGGAAATCTGGCCGTTGTTCGGTTCTGCAAACCAGTTGTTATCCGTACTTGCACTGGTAGCCTGCGCCGTATTCTTAAAGAAGACCAAGCGTCAGGGCTGGATGCTCTGGGTACCAATGGTATTTATGATGGCAGTTACCTTTACCGCACTTGGAATGACAATTGTAAAGCTTTCCAAAGCATTTGTAACAACAGGTCTGGATCTTGGAAATTCTTTACAGCTGATATTTGCAGTATTACTGTTAATACTGGGTGTGCTGGTTGCAATCCAGGGTATTAAGAAGCTTTTGGAAAAACCGGAAACTGAAAAGAAAGCAGAACGGGCATAATAAGAATAACCCCGTCATAAAATAAGTCCCCAACGCAGTACATTTTACAGACTGCGTAGGGGACTGTTTTTTTACTTATTGCCTGTTATTGATTTTTTTGTTGAAGTACAGAAAGAAAATTACATTAAGCAAAATGCCTACCAGTGTGGAGGCAGGTGCTGCCAGACCGATTTTTGTCAGGCTGGCATCAGGCTGAATGCTCATATAATATGACATTGGAAGACGTACCAGAAGTGTCTGAAACAATCCCTGGAACATAACCCACAAGGTCTGATTATTTCCGTTAAAATAACCTACCATACTGAACATAATTGCTGTTAAAATTGTTTCAGGAGCGAAGCCCTTCAGATAATCAAAGCCTTTCTGGATAACTGCGGCATCAGTTGAGAACAGGCTGGCAAGTACATTGCCCTTCAATAGAATCAGAACAAAAACCAGACATCCGAATAGCAGTCCGACTCCGATTCCGGTGAACATAGACTGCTTTGCACGCTTTGATTTTCCCGCGCCTACGTTCTGGGAAACGAAGGAGGCCATGGACTGCATCAGTGCGCTTGGAATCAGCATGGCAAAGTTTACAATTTTGCAGGCAACCCCATATCCGGAGGAGGCTTCCAGCCCTAATCTGTTTACAAATGCACAAAGTGCCAGGAAGGACATCTGGGTAAGAAATTCCTGGAGAGCCAGAGGCAGTCCGATTCCCAGAAAACGTTTACATTGGGAATTAAAACATAAGTCGGATTTTTTGATGGAAAAGGGAAGCTTCTTTTTCAGCAGGATGACGATCGCACATACTACACTGACCGCCTGTGCGAAAACGGTTGCGAGAGCTGCGCCGGCGGCATCCAGATGAAGCCCTGCAACCAGAAATAAATCTCCGAAAATATTTACAATACAGGCTACCAGAACGAATAAAAGCGGCGATTTACTGTCACCAAGCCCGCGGAAAATAGCAGAAAGCAGGTTATAGGCAACAATGAAGAAAATACCGCTTCCACAGATTCTTACATAGCTTGTGGTAAGTGAAACAGCCTCCTCAGGAGCCTGCATAAGCACGGAAATAGGGTGGGCGAAAGCAATCATTACAATAAAAAGTATGGCAGAAATGACAGCAAAAACAACTGCAGCACCGCCAATAACAGAGCCAATCCGTTCAGGCTTTTTTTCGCCAAGATAGCGGGCTATGAGGACTGTGATTCCCATAGCAAACTGTGTTACCACAAAAGTCACAAGGTTCAATACCTGACTGCCGGTAGAAACAGCAGACAGCCCGGATGTAGAGCCGAAGCGTCCAACTACCAGAAGGTCTACTGCACCATATGCTGCCTGCAGTATAAGGGCACCAAGAATCGGCAGCATAAAAAGGGCAAGCTTTTTCAGAATGCTTCCCTGTGTAAAATCATTTTTTTCATTTGTCAAGGTCAATTCTCCTTTCACACATAATCTTATAAAATTTCTCCATGGTCCGGATGGTACATAGAATGTCCTCCTCTGGAATACTGTCTACATAACCGGATAGAATAGTAAAGTACTGTTTGTTGTACTTCTCTGAAAGGGCTTTTCCGGCTTCTGTAACAGTCAGATAGGTAATCCGGCCGTCCTTTGCAGATGCAAGCTTTTTCACATAGCCTTTGGCTTCCATGTCCTTCACTGTACGGGTTACACCGGGACGTGGGAGGGAAAGAGCGTCACTTACATCGGATATCTTCACTCGAATACCCTGTTTTTCCAGTTTTTCAATGATATCCAGATATTGAATAAAAGAAGATGCAACTCCATCTGGCAGAGGCGGCAGCATATCTCGGATTCGCTTGCCCTGATAACAGGCATCCATCATACGTTTGATAAGTTCAATGTCCATAGTTATTTCTCCTTACAAAAAAATAATTACCACTGTTAATTAACAATGGTAATTATAATAAGAGCGAAAACTTTTGTCAAGAAAAATGTGTAATTACATATTTTGCATTGATTTTTTAGGTTACTGTTTATTGGTAACATTCTGCGAGGTGTTTTTTGTAAGCAAAGCTCACAGAAAAAACGAGAACCTCGGCGCGAAGTCATGCGAATGCATGATTTCTGTGCATCCCGAAGCGTGTTGCTGGTCACAGAGTGAACAGTAGCTTTTTTAGTGTCAAACTGACTGGATAAATTCCTTCACATAAAAAAGTGCAGCCCCAATCGCAGGTGTATACTGCCCATGTGTGCCCACGAGAATCTGTTCTTCTTTCAGCTCAAATGGAGTCATGGAATTGATCTGCCGCAGCAGATAATCCGTGTCATCTTCCGTAAAATAAGGTGCCAGATATCCACTGATAATGATGGGTGCATCAATAACCAGATTCAGGTTTTTCATTGCAAAAGCCAGATGTTTCAGATAATCCTCCCAGATTTGTATAAGCTGGGGGGATTTTTTTTCTCTTAAAAGAGGAAAAAATTCCTTTATAGTCATGCCGCTGGCCTGTTCCAAGGAGTTGGCAGAGCAATAGGTTTCCAGACAGCCCCGGTTTCCGCAGTAGCAAAGCGGTCCGTCAGGGTTGACGCATATATGCTCGATTGTTCCGCTGTGCATAGAACATCCCTGGTGAATCTGGTGATTGGTGATAATGGCACCGCCAAGATTTCGATTCAATAAAAAAACAACAGCACTGTCAAGCTCCGGATGATTCCATAATTCCAGAAAAGCAGCTGATTTGGAGTCATGCTCCAGATGGCAGGGATAGGGCAGATGCCTGGAAAAATCCTTCAGACGCATACCGGTGTTGTTCATAATGTTTCCGTAAATAACAGTGGTATTGTCCGGGGAGGTGATTCCCTGGGTAGCAATGGAAACACCAAGAATTTTGTCTTCCGGATACTGGTTTTTTTCAATAAAGTCCTTGACTTTGTCAGTGATCTGCTGGTAATACGCAGCTGTGTTTGAGTAGGTAAGCGGAATTGTATCCGTATAGACCGTGTTTCCGTACAGATCAATGGCGGTGATATGAAACATATTTTTTAATATTCCAACACCAATGGAAATTCTGAAATCCGAAACAATCTGAATGGCATTGGCCTTTCGTCCTCCGGTGGAATCAAAGTAACCATTTTTCTCAATCAGCCCTTCATTTTCCAGAAGATTTAAATTCTGGCTGACAGTAGACAGACCCATCTGCAGATCCTGAACGATCTGTAGCTTTGAGGTCAGTTTGCTCCGGTAAATGTATTGGTAAATTTTGGAACGGTTTATTTTCTTTAAAGCAATGGTGGTTAATCCTTTTTCACTCATGATGGTCTCCTGGTTATGTCTTTAGTATAACATAAGGTTAGTGACTGCTAATAAATATTCAAATAGGTAATGTTACTGTCCATTGGTAACAAAGCTTGTATTGCAGACTATGAAGTGAACAGTAATCATGTAATCTTTACTTTATTAGATAATGTTAAGTCTTACTTGCATTTTAGTATAGAACAGTTAAAAAAGCAATAAGCAGAAAATTACTGGTAAAACCATACAAAAATTAGAAACAAAAATTAGAATTTCTGTCAATGGATTTTTGAAAAGAAAAGATATATACTCAACTTACAATTAAGACATACATATAAGTTAAAACAAAAAGAAACATAAAGAACAACAAAACAGATTGGGATTGAGAATCAGATCTGTACAATAAGAAAATTAGGGAGGAACAGAACATGAAATTAACATTAAACGGAATCAAAGAGCATGAAGCATGGGAAAATGCAGGAATTCAGCTTCCAGGTTATGATGTGGAGAAAATATCTGCCAAAGCGAAAGAAGCTCCGGTATGGGTACATTTTGGAATCGGCAATATTTTCCGTATATTTATCGGTGGTATTGCAGACGGACTTCTGGAAGAGAGAATTCTGGACAGAGGAATTACCTGTGTGGAGACCTTTGACTATGATGTAGTGGATAAGATTTATGAGCCATATGATAATCTTGGATTAAACGTAATCCTTCATGGAGACGGAACCCGTGAATATAAGGTTCTGGGCGCTCTGGCAGAAGCTGTAAAGGCTCAGTCTTCAGACTTGGAACAGTGGAACCGTCTGAAAGAAATTTTCACCAGCAAATCCCTTCAGATGGCATCCTTTACCATCACGGAAAAAGGATATGCATTACATAAAGCTGACGGAACCTGGTTCCCATTTGTACAGGCTGATATCCAGAATGGTCAGGACAAAGCTACAGGTGCTATGGCAGTTCTAGTGGCAATGCTTTACGAGAGATATAAAGCAGGCAAATATCCGATTGCCCTTGTATCCATGGACAATTGCTCCCAGAATGGTGCAAAGCTTCGTGAGTCTGTGCTGACCATGACAGAAGAATGGAAGAAAGCCGGATTTGTAGATGATGGATTTATAAGCTATGTAAGTGATGAGAAAGTGGTTGCTTTCCCATGGACCATGATCGATAAGATCACACCTCGTCCCAGTGAGCAGATTGCAGCTGACCTTGAGAAGCTTGGCGTAGAAAGCATGCAGCCTGTTATCACAAGCAAGAAAACATATATTGCACCATTTGTAAATGCTGAGAAACCACAGTATCTTGTAATCGAGGACAGCTTCCCCAATGGACGTCCTGCTCTGGAAAAAGGTTTCGGCGTATACATGGCAGACAGAAATACAGTAAATCTTTCTGAGAGAATGAAAGTAACGGTATGTCTGAATCCGGTTCATTCTGCAACTGGTCCTCTTGGCGTGGTTCTTGGATATGACCTTTTTGCCCATATGCTGAATACAAATGAAGACATGATGAAAATGGCACGTATGGTAGCCTATAGTGAGGGACTTCCGGTAGTTGCTGATCCTGGAATCCTTTCCCCACAGGCATTTGTGGATGAGCTTTTTAACGATCGTTTCCCAAATGAATACCTTGGCGATACCAACCTTCGTCTTGCTGTGGATGTATCCCAGATGGTTGGAATCCGTTTTGGAGAGACTGTAAAGGCATATGTGAAGAGATTCGGGAATGCATCTAAGCTCACAGCAATTCCTCTTGGAATCGCTGGCTGGTTAAGATATATGCTGGCAGTGGATGATGCAGGGAATAAATATGAACTGGCACCAGATCCGATGAATGAGGAACTCCAGGAACAGTTAAAGGATATTGTTATTGGAAAGCCTGAGACTTTTAAGAATCAGCTGAAACCGATCCTTTCTAACGAGCGCCTGTTTTTCACAGATCTTTACAAAGCTGGTGTGGGAGAGAAGATTGAGAACATGTTCAGGGAAATGATCGCAGGGCCGGGAGCTGTGAGAGCTACAATTCATAAATATGTTACAGCGTAATAAATTTATCTGGGATGCACTATGCTGATAAGTCCCGAATATAGGATAGCAAAAATGCGGGTGTTGTTATCTGTTTAACTGTAGACTATTGAATGAGAAATTTGGGGAGGAAATACAAAATGACAGAACCGGTATTTGTGGCAGAGTCAGCCAGACTGCTGATCGCGGCAGGGACAGGAATTATATTGCTTCTGCTTCTTATCATTAAATTTAAGATTCATCCGATTTTATCACTGCTGATTTCAGCATTGGTTATTGGGCTTGGAGCCGGAATGCCGGTTCCAACCCTGGTAAGTACAGTGGAAAAAGGTGCGGGGGATACCTTGCAGGGAATTGTCCTATTAATTGGACTTGGCTCTTTGTTTGGAGGAATCCTGGAAGTATCAGGAGGTGCACAATGTGTTGCCCAGACTTTGATCAATAAATTCGGTGAGAAAAAATCTGGAATTGCATTGGGAATCACAGGGCTGGTAGTTGGTACAACCGTATTCTTTGAGGCTGGCGTGGTGATTCTCATTCCACTGGCATTCGGACTTGCAAAAAAGACAAAGAAATCTACTTTATATTATGTGATCCCTCTTCTGGCTGGACTTGCCACAGGCTTTGCATTTATTCCGCCATCAGCAGGCTCTGTCCTGGTGGCAAATATGCTGAACGTGGATCTTGGCATTATGATCGCAGTAGGTGTGCCTGTTGGAATTTTGTCACTGATTTTTGCCGGTATTTTATGGTCAAAATTTATCGGAAGTAAAATTGATGCAGGACTTCCTTCAAATATTCAGGAAGTTCGGGAAGCCGAAGAAGGAAATCTTCCAAAGTTTTCTACAGTGTTATGTATTATCCTTGTACCATTGGTACTGATTTTGTGTAACACACTTTCAACTTATATTCCTGGTATTGCTCCAGCGAGACCAGTGCTGGAATTTCTGGGAACTCCATTTGTAGCGCTGATCATTGCTGTGTTGTGTGCCATGTACTTCCTTGGAAAAAAACAGGGATATGATGGAGAGCAGTTAAAGAAAATTCTGGACCGTTCCCTGCGCCCTACAGGACAAATCCTACTGGTAATTACTGGCGGCGGAATTGTCCGCTGGGTGCTTCAGGACTGCGGAATGGGAAATATTATTGGACCAGCCCTTGAAAAAAGCGGACTTCCGTTAGTATTGATTGCTTTTCTCATTGCAGCACTGATCCGCTCGTCTGTTGGAGCTGCTGTGGTAGCCATGACAATGGCAGCTGGAATCATGGCCGCTATGCCTGGAGTAGCAGGACTGTCACCACTTTATCTGGCTGCCATGGTCTGTGCCATCAACGGAGGAGCAACTGCTTTCAGTCATGTAAATGATTCAGGCTTCTGGCTGGTCAGTTCCCTTCTTGAGATTGATGAGAAAACGACTTTGAAATCCTGGACCATGATGGAAACCATTATTGGAATTACAGGTCTGGTCTGTGCTATTGTGATTAGTCTGTTTGCGTAGGAGCGTGAAAGCGATGAAAATAAAAGTAACATTGGGAACTATGCAGAATGCAAGTAAATTGGTCAGTATTGCAGAATCAATTTCCTGCGATGTGGATCTTTGTTATGGACGCTATATTGTGGACGCGAAATCCATGCTTGGAGTCTTAAGCCTGCCGGATTTTGCATATGGAGAATTGCAGATTCCAGTTGAGACGGAAGAGGAAAAGAGGCGGATTTTAGAAAAACTGGCTGAAGCCGGGCTGTTATATGAGAAAAAAAGGAGGAGAAATAATGTTAAGGAAGCAGTTAAATGGAATTCAGCATGTGGGAATTCCTACAAATGATATAGAAACAACCGTTGAATTTTATAGAAGGCTTGGATTTGAGGTCGCTTTGCAAACTGTCAACGAGGAAGCAAATGAGAAAGTTGCATTCCTCAAGCTGAATAATCTGGTAATTGAGACATATGAGAATAAAGCTGCTAAAATGGAATCAGGCGCTATAGATCACGTTGCAATTGATGTAAAAGACATCGAAAAAGTATATGAACTGATTAACCATGCTGGTTTAAATACCACCAGGGATACGATCCATTTTTTACCATTCTGGGAAAACGGAGTCAGATTTTTCACAATTAAGGGACCGAATAAGGAAAAGATAGAGTTTAGCCAGTATCTGTGATACCCCGGCGGGAACATTCAATTACCCATCCGTAAATCAAGTAGGAAAATACAGAAAGAAGGCATATGCCATCACACTTGGAGTAGTCGGTGTGATGGCATTTTGATTTACGAGGGAGTCTTATATTCAAATTGTCCAAATGGGTACAACATAATTTTCCCTGGCGATTACGCCTACGCTAGAGCCTGTTTGAAAAATAAAAGTTGCACAAAACATATATTCTAATACCCATTTTCATGTTAGAATAAAGAAAAAGGGGTGTTAATTATGTTGAGACGATACGAATTAACTGATGAAGAATGGAACTGTATAGCTCCATTACTGCCGCCTGAAAATTCCGGAAAACAGGGACGCCCCCAAAAGTGCAGCCGGACAATTCTGAATGGAATTGTTTGGATTGCTCGTAGCGGAGCTCCATGGCGAGACCTTCCAGAACGTTATGGTTCCTGGCAAACTGTTTATTCCCATTTCCGTAAATGGATTGAAGACGGCACCCTTGATAATATTTTTCGTGTTTTGAGCTTAGAAGCCGAATTAACAGAACTGTCAATTGACGCTTCTATTGTCAAAGCTCATCAGCATAGTGCTGGAGCAAAAAAAGGGGGCCACCAAACGAAATACTACATGGCAAAATAGAAATGAATAAAAGTAGGTGACAAAAGTTATGATTGATGATCCCTTTTCAGATTTACTGAAAACAAACAAGCGCAAAGAAAATATCTCCAAATTAAACGATGATCTTGCCTATGAGATTCTTTCCGTGGTGGAGGAAATTCCGGCGGGGAGAGTGGCAACCTATGGACAGATCGCGAAGCTGATCGGGCGGGAGAAGAATTCCAGATTGGTGGCGGGAGTGTTGTCACATGCAGAGAACTATGGGAAGTTTCCCTGCCATCGGGTGGTGAACCATATGGGGAGGCTGGCACCGGGGTGGACAGAGCAGGAGTGGCTGCTGAAAGAGGAAGGAGTTACTCTGAAAGAAAATGGTTGTGTAGATTTAAAAAAATATTTGTGGGAATGTTGATTTTAGAAAGGGTGTATAACGATAAAGAAAAATCTAAAACGAATACGGAATATATTTTTATGGTTTTTACTTATTGTAGTACTGGTAAATGTTTTTGCACCGCTGTATTGCAGGAAGCCAGATGAAAAATTTACGGAAACGCTGAAACAGACAGAATTTACTTCCGATACGTCAGGGGGCGAACGGATCCGCTGTATTGATGACAATGAAGAGGCACTTTTGTGGCGTCTGCGGATGATTGGAGCGGCGAAGAAGAGTATTGTACTGGCAACCTTTGATCTGCGGGCAGATGAAAGCGGAACAGATCTTCTTGCAGCATTGGATCAAGCTGCCAAAAGAGGTGTGGAAATCAAACTGTTGATTGATGGTATTTACCAGCAGCTTTTCTTGAATGGAAGTAAAGACTTTCAGGCGTTGGCAGCGAGGGAGAATGTAGTTGTTGGTGTTTACAATCCGGTGACTCCAGCAGGCTTATTTAAGCTGAATTACCGTATGCACGATAAATATGTGATCGTGGATGACGAAATGTATCTACTGGGTGGACGCAACAGCAATGATATTTTCCTTGGAGATTATACCACGGATATCAATGTGGATCGGGATATTCTGGTATGCGATACAACAAACGGCAAGGGTGAATCCTTGCAGGACCTGGAAGCATATTTTCAGCAGATTTGGAATGAAGGTTGCGTGAAAATAAAGGGGGGAAGAAAAAAGAATAGTTCGGAAATTTCTGTGTTAGAAGAAGCAGCAGACGACAGTGAGGGTTCAGAAAGTAATTTGAAAAACTCTGATATTGTGAATGGAAAATCGAATGCTGAAAATGAGATAACAGACGAGACAGAGGAAAAGCTTTCAAAGTACGAAAAACAGTACCAGTCTTTAGAAATGCGTTACGCTTCCCTGAAAGAAAAATACACCGATATTGAAGATTACAGCTCCTGGCAGGAGGATACCATTCCGGCGAATAAAATTACGCTTGTCAACAACGGAACCCATGCAGGTCCCAAAACGCCCCTGGTACTTCAGACAATCCGCTATCTGGCGCAGAACGCAGAAAATGTAACGATCCAGACCCCATATGTGATCTGCAACGGATACATGTACGACACTTTAAATGAGATCGCGTCCCATGCCCAGTTAAAGATCATTCTTAACGCAGTAGAAAAAGGCTCCAACCCCTGGGGATGCACCGACTACCTGAATCAGAAAAAGAAAATTCTGAATACCGGTGCCGATGTCTATGAGCTGATGAACGAGGTTCCAGTTCACACAAAAGCTGTTCTGCTTGATGACCGACTTTCTGTCGTCGGATCCTATAACCTGGACATGAGAAGTACTTATCTGGATACGGAATTAATGCTTGTTATCGACAGCAAAGAACTGAATCAGCAGATTCAGTCCACGGAAGGTACTTACATAGAAAAAAGTAAAGAAGTTCTGTCAAACGGACAGGAGACCGAAGGAGCACAGTACGAAACGAAAGAGCTGAACTGGCAGAAGAAGCTGTTCTATGGAGTATTAAGAATTATAATAAGACCATTGCGCCAGTTACTGTAATTTATAGCGTGTTGATTCTTTTGAGACGGCTTTTGCCGTCTCTCTTTTTCTATTTGCCCACAGAAAAATGACAGCTATGTAAAGAAATGGAAAGAAACCTGAAAAAATCAGGTGAAAAATCAGGTAAATAGCAAAATAGGAATTGATTTTTTGTATAAAAGCAGTTAGAATGACCTGTGGGAATAAAATATATTCCCACAAAATCTAAGAACAAAGGCAGGTGAACAGAATGGATAGTTGCGATTCTCATGGGCGAAGTAGTTGCATAGGATGGAAAAACGAAATGACAGATGAGCATCGCGCACATTCTGTTCTTCTTTTCATGTAAAAGGCGCATTGCGCTTAAGAACACTGTTTCATTTCTTTTTTCTATCCTATGAGTTCTTCAGAAGAATCCAATATTCCCTAGAACCTGTTTGAAAAAGCATTTCCGCAATCTGCGCTCCATTTTGCAGTATATTTTACCCGAATTCGGTTGCCGTAGCCCACTATGGTGCCCTCATTCTGGTGAAATCTCCCACAAATTGTGACGTACATCTTGCAGAAAACCTTTTTCAAACACGCTCAAAGAACAGAAAAGCTATACGCTTATATTCTGTTTAAATACGGATTTTACTGTCCGTAAAAATGGACTTTGTATAAGTCCGTCAAAAATACATAAGATAAACACCTGGAAATGGTGAACTGTCTTATTGTCAGATTGGAGAAAGTAGGATGGAGAAAAGAGTGCAGGACTACACCCAGGATATTCTGGCTGTAGTAAGAAGTAATACCTCTCCGGCAGCTATGAGCGATAAGCTGGGAGATTTTCATGCCAATGACATTGCAGATGCAATGCCGAGGCTGACTGTTCAGGAGCGCTGCAAACTGTACCGTATTCTGGAACTGGATATGCTGTCCGATATTTTTGAGTATACGGACTCAGATAATGCAGCAGAATATGTGAAAGAAATGGATGTAAAAAAAGGTGCAGCCATTCTTTCACGCATGGAGACTGATGCCCTTGTAGAGGTTCTTCATAAGATTGATAAAGCCAAAAAGAAATTGCTGTTCGAATTAATGGATGATGATGTCCGCCACGATATTGAGATGATCGCTTCCTTTGATGAGGATGAAATCGGTAGCCGTATGACGACTAACTGCATTATCATTCGTGAGAACCTGACTGTGAAGCAGGCTATGAACAGCCTTGTAGAGCAGGCTGCTAAGAACGATAATATTTCCACAATCTTTGTGGTAACCGAGTCACAGAAATTTTACGGAGCCATTGATCTGAAAGACCTGATCATTGCAAGACAGGATAAATCCCTGGAAGATCTGGTGGCAACCTCTTACCCATATGTATATGCCGAAGAGGATATTGACGACTGTATCGAAGAACTGAAAGCGTATTCCGAGGATTCCATCCCCGTGCTGGATAATGACAACCGCCTTTTAGGTGTTATCACATCTTCCAATATCATCGACCTGGTTGATGATGAAATGGGAGAGGATTACGCCATGCTGGCAGGTCTTACCGCAGAGGAAGATCTGAAGGAACCGCTGAAAGAGAGTATGAAGAAACGTATGCCATGGCTGATCGTTCTTCTTGGTCTTGGAATGGTTGTATCCTCTGTAGTCGGTGTCTTTGAGAACGTAGTTACCCAGCTTCCCATTATCATGGCCTTCCAGTCCCTTATATTGGACATGGCCGGAAACGTTGGTACACAGTCTCTGGCTGTTACCATCCGTGTTCTGATGGATGAGTCCCTCACCGGTAAGCAGAAGCTGGAACTTGTATTTAAAGAAATGCGGATTGGTCTTTGCAATGGTGCGGTGCTTGGTATATTGTCCTTTGTACTCATTGGACTTTACATTTACTTATTTAAAGGAAAGACTTTGGTATTTGCATACGCCGTATCCGGCTGCATCGGAGTCGCCCTGCTCCTTGCAATGCTGATCTCCAGTGCCGTAGGTACCTGTATCCCACTATTTTTCAAAAAAGTAGGTGTAGACCCCGCCGTAGCTTCTGGTCCATTGATCACCACCGTCAACGACCTTGTCGCTGTTGTGACATATTATGGACTTGGCTGGGTATTCCTCATTGGAATCCTTCACCTGGCAGGTTAATAAGATTATATTGAAAGCTCTTTGGGAAGTCATAAAAATTCCTAAGGGGCTTTTTTATGGTTAAAAAGTTCTTCAGGAGGGACGCATTTGGACAATGTGTATTACTCACTCGCCGGCGCAACGCTCCAGCGAACTAATCGCTAACTGCGACTAATGCGTTCGGGAGAGCCCTCACGCATAAGTCTCCGTAAGCGCTGGATTTCGCTTACGCTAAGAGCGCGCCTGAAATGGCTCGCTGGAGTAATACACATTGCCCAAATGCTGTGTACTGGCTGGGACTTGCTGGTTGAAAAGAACTTTTAACGAAGGGGGAGGGAGAGTGATTGGTTTCCCGATACTTTCCTGACATCGATAGATTAAAAAAAAAATAAAGTTGCGGGATACCAACTACGTCACCCCACAACGAAATTTGACAAACTCCAAGGAAAAAAGTAAAATACTAATAACTATGCAGAAACATGCATACTACAGATTTTTTCAAAAAGAAATTATAATAAAAATACGAAGAAGCGAGGATGGACCGAAATGAATACATGGGAAGCAAACATTCGTAAAGTAGTACCTTATACACCCGGCGAGCAGCCCAATCAGCCGGACATGATCAAGCTGAACACAAACGAGAACCCATATCCCCCTGCACCAGGCGTGGAGAAAGCATTACACGGGATTCAGCCAGATACCCTCCGCCTTTATCCGGACCCTACAGCCAGTGATCTGGTACACGCAATTGCCCGGAATTATGGACTGAAAGACGAGCAGGTTTTTGTAGGTGTTGGCTCAGATGATGTACTTGCCATGAGCTTCCTCACCTTCTTTAACTCAGATAAACCGATCCTTTTTCCAGATATCACCTATTCTTTCTATGACGTATGGGCGGATCTTTTCAGAATCCCATATGAATGTAAAGCTCTCGATGAGAACTTCTGTATCCGCAAAGAAGATTACTTCGGAGAAAACGGTGGAATTATTTTTCCGAACCCCAATGCACCTACAGGCGTGGAGTTGCCCCTCGGTGACATCGAGGAGATTCTCTTACACAACCGGGACGTCATTGTGATCGTAGATGAAGCATATGTAGATTTCGGAGCGAAATCAGCACTGGAGCTTATAGAGAAATATGACAATCTTCTGGTAGTCCAGACCTTCTCCAAATCCCGTTCCATGGCTGGAATGCGTATCGGCTTTGCATGCGGCAATCCACAGCTGATCAGATTTCTGAACGATGTAAAATATTCCTTCAATTCCTACACTATGGATCGTACCACTCTTGCAACCGGTGTGGCAGCTATCCAGGATAAGGCATATTTTACAGAAACCTGTGAGAAGATTATTGCTACCAGAGAATGGGCGAAGAAAGAACTGGCTGCCCTTGGTTTCACATTCCCGGATTCTAAGACCAACTTTATCTTTGCTTCTCACAAAAGCTGTCCGGCCAAAGAAATTTTTGAGGCCCTTCGTCAGGAGCATATTTATGTAAGATACTTCCCGAAGCCGAGGATTGACAATCATTTGCGGATCACGGTAGGGACTCAGGAAGAAATGGAGAAATTAATACATTTTCTGGAAAAATATCTAAAAAATCATAAATAAGTGAAAAATATCTGTTTGAACGAAAATTCTGTTCTGGTGATTTTTTAATACGCTCTGGAGCCTGTGTGAAAAATACTCCGGAACAGGAAGCTCAGAACGACAGGAGTAAATATGAAATATAAGAAATTATTGAAAAAAGCAGCTGTAAGTCTGTTACTTGCCCAGTCCCTGATTTTTACAGGCTTGCCTATTCAGGCAGCAGATATTGCCGGGCAGAGTATGGTCTGGACGGAAAGTGTGGAAATGGAAAGCGCAGGAGACGCTGTATCAGCTGTGTCGTCGGATGCGATGACTGCGGAAGAGTTTTATGTGCAGGATGATTTTTCAGCAGGTGATGATCAGTCAGGGAGCGGAAGTACTTTAGCTGATGACAGCCAGGCTGGCAATGGAAGTGCAGAAGGCGATGACAGCCAGGCTGGCAATGGAAGTACGGAAGACGATGCCGGTCAGTCAGGCAATGCCAGCTTCACAGGCATGACAGATGGAAATCCCTCCCAATCGGAAGACCTGTCAGACGGTTTCTCAGATGGTGGTACTGATGAACTTCAGGAACAAGATTTTGGCTTTGGCAGCATGGATCCGGATTCTGCCGAAGAAGAGAAAAATGAAGACGATCTGACCGATGCGGAGATTGAGGCTCAGCTGGAGCCGATCCGTGAGCTGCAGCCCTTAAGCTATGTAGACCCGCCAGCTGGCAATGGAAACGGTGATACAGGAAGCGTAGGTGCTGCCAGAGCTGCGTCTTATCCTGCGAAATACGATCCCCGAAGCAGTCTTTCCATCCCGGTAAGGAATCAAAAGCCTTCTAATATGTGCTGGGCATACACATTGGCTGCCAACCTGGAAATCTCATTTTTGCAGGCAGGAGCTGGGCTGTTTGATCTGTCAGAAGAACATCTGGCATATTTCTTTGCCCACCGAATGAACGATCCTCTTGGAAATACAGCTAATGACAAAAACGAGGTCCTTCATTCCTACAGAGATGGAGGAAATCAGACCCTGGCTGCCATTTTTCTGAGTACGTGGAGCGGTATGGCTTTGGAATCCCAGGTTCCTTATGAGACAAATGCAGATCATACTCTGGACTCTGACAAGGTGCCGTCCTCCCAAATGGCATACCAGACCACAGCCTATCTGGAAAATGCGGCGTTTTCTTCTTATTCTGTAAATAATATTAAAAGCCTGATATCAGAATATGGATCTGTTTCCATGTCCTTTGGAATGTATGATACCTATTATAATCCGTATACGTATGCATACAGCTACCCGGGAAGTGCAGGCGTGAATCATGCAATCACCCTGATTGGATGGGATGACAATTATTCCAGGGAAAATTTCAATTCTGCCAGCAATGTTACTTCAAACGGGGCATGGATTGCCAGAAACAGCTGGGGAGATGACTGGGGAGAAGCCGGTTATTTTTATATTTCCTATGAGAATAAATGTAATTATAATATTGTAGCAGCAGAAGCCACCACCAGTCCGAAGTACCGTAACAACTATTTCTATGATGGCTCCAGTGCACTGAGCAAGCTGAAGCTGTATCCTTCCGGCAGCAGTGGGATTTCCTCCATTGCCAATGTTTTTCAGGCAAAAGCCGGAAATGGGAACGGAGAAGCCCTTGGAGAAGTGGTTCTGGCTACTTACTCTGACGGAGGAAGCTACAGCATTCAGATTTATACAAATCTGAAGGATAGGAGCAATCCGGTAAGCGGAACTCCGGCCTATGCCAATCCGGTAACTTTTTATCAGGAACATGCCGGTATTTCCACAGTGGAAGTGCCAGAGGTAAATCTGATGAGTGGAACCCTTTATTCGGTAGTGCTCACCAATATCGGTTCCGACACAGTGGAATACTTGTGCGAGACCAACAGTGCTTATGACTGGGTGGAGTTTCAGGCTGGCCTGGAGGCGGATCAGAGCTTCTGTTATCATGAAAAAAATGGATGGAGTGATTTTTCCAAAACAAGTCCAAGTGCCTGTGCAAGAATTAAAGCTCACACAAGAACATTGAGCAACGCAGTGAATGTAACCAGACCCGCTTCGTTCCAGGCAGCAGCCAGAGCCTATAACCAGATTAGTCTGACCTGGAGTAAAGCAGCTGGAGTTTCCGGATATCAGATCTATAGAAGAACCTCCGATGGAGAGTATCAGAAGGTGAAGACAGCCTCTTGGTCAGATACCGCCTGGACAGATACGAAAGTTCAGCCGGGAATTACGTATACATACAAGATCCGTGCGTACAGTATGGTAAATGGTACTGCAAAATATTCCGATTATACTGCGGAAACTGCTGCGAAGACCGTGCTTGCCACTCCGTCTGTGTCGGTGAAGGTTTCTTCAGGACTTTACAATACAGTAAACTGGAATGAGATTTCCGGTGCAGCAGGCTATGTGGTTTACAGAAAAACGGCTTCAGGAAAATGGACGAAGCTTGCAAACATAAAGAAAGCAGCCACTACATCCTACAAAGATACAAAGATAAAATCAGCTACCATTTACGAGTATACAGTAAGGGCGTATTGTACTGTGAACAAGAAAACAGTGGCAAGCAGTTACAAGTCCAGTGGAAAGTATAAATCAGCACCCTCCAGGCAGACGGTCTCATCGGTTTCCAATACGAAGAAAGGTCTGAAATTAAAGTGGAAGGCACAGAAGAAGTGTGATGGCTATTACATTTACAAGAAGACCGGAAGCGGAAAATATAAGCTGGCCGCTACTATTAAGAAGGGGAAAACTTCCACCTGGACAGACAAGAAGGTGAAAAAAGGAAAGAAGTACCGTTATTATGTGCGTGCTTATGTAAAAGAACCAAATGGTGTTGTAAAGGGAAAGTATAAAGCATCGGCGACAGTTACAAGAAAGTAGGAAATCAATTACAGAAAAGAAATAGAATTTACAGTAAAGCATTGTGGAATAGAAGATAGTCTGCACATAGTAAAAACTATAAAGTTTTTTGCAGCAGGACAACCTTCGGATATTAAAAAAACGGAAGCCCATTACATGAGCTTCCGTTTTAACATTTCCGGATTAGATGAATATTTAAGTGCAGTCTCTCTTGTGATCTGGCGGTTTCGATAAAGCTCCAGCAGGCTGTTATCCATGGATTTCATGTCTGCCTGGGAGGAAGAGGCGATCACACCGTCAATCTGATAAATCTTGTTGTCGCGGATCATATTTCGAATGGCAGGGGTAAGCCTCATGATCTCAAAAACCGGAATATTGTGCCCATTCACATCCGGCACCAGCTGTTGGGAAATAACAGTCTGCAGAACCATGGAAAGCTGAATGGCAATCTGATGCTGTTGGCTGGGCTCGAAAACATCCATAATACGGCTAATGGTATTGGCAGCTCCGGTAGTATGAAGGCTGGAAAGAATCAGATGTCCGGTCTCAGCAGCAGTCATGGCAGTCTGGATAGTCTCGTGGTCACGCATTTCTCCAAGAAGGATCACATCCGGGCTCTGACGCAGGGTGGCACGCAGGGAAACCAGATAATTGGCAGTATCCGTACAGATCTCGCGCTGGCTGACAATGCATTTGTCATGTCTGTGCAGGTATTCCAAAGGGTCTTCCAGCGTGATGATATGTCCTTCACGGCTGTGATTGATCTTGTCGATGATACAAGCCATGGTGGTGGATTTTCCGCTTCCGGCGGGACCTGTGATCAGAACCATTCCCTTGGTAAGGTCAGCTGCTTCCATAACAGCTGGAGGAATGTGCAGATCCTGCGGATCAGGCAGATTAAATGCAATAATACGGATGACAGCGGCAAGAGAACCACGCTGCCGGTATGTATTTACACGAAATCTTGAGAGACCAGGGATAGCCATGGAAAAGTCATCGTCACCGGTTTCCAGCATAGGTTCTATATTCCGGTCGTGAGCAAGCTTGTAAATGATCCGGATAAATTCATCTGTCTCCGGAGGCATGAGCCGTTCTTCAAAACCATCCAGTGTACAGAGCTTTCCGTCAATTTTTACAGAAAGGGGACGACCGGCAATAATAAATATATCAGAGGCTTTTTTCTGAGTGGCAAGCTCCAGAAAAGCCTTTACTTTTTCTTCCATAAAATTATTCTCCTTTGTAGACAGACTGGCTGTTGTCCGGATTCCAGTCTGCAGTTACAACCGTATTCCAGGAGAGGATCCCGGCGATATTGCTGCTGGTCATGTCCAATCCTGCATTAATGGTATCAGAGGCAGCGGTATCAGAGGCAACGGTATCAGAGGCTGTGGAATCAGCTGTACGGTCAGTCCAGAATACAGAAACTTTTACAGCCAGACTCTGGGTGTCGGAAAATGCTTTCACATATTCAGCAGTATGTTCCTCTGAATCCCATTCTACATTCTCCTGTGAGTTCAGATAATCGGAGACGAGCTGGTAATATGCAGTCTCTGTTTTTGCCTGCGTCTGAAATCCCTCCAATGTCTGAACCAGCTCTGAGTAAAAATCAGCTGCCTCACTGCAGGCATTATAATAGGCTGAGGTCTGCTCCAGAGAAAGGCTGCTGGCGCGCAGACCCTGCCTGGAAGTACCATAGCCAAGCAAGGACAGGATCACCAGCATAAGAACTCCGAAGATTAGAAAAAGGGAAGGAATTCCAGTTGCAGAAAAAAGATGATTCTTTTCTTTCATGAATCTGCTACCTCCTTTGTGGAAAAAACTGGAAAGCGAATTGTCTGTGTATAAAGGCTGGTTTCCTCATTTGCATTCTGGAGTTTTTCGAAAGTAATGTGAACTTCTTTGACCTTGTCAGAAGCAGAGCAGACGAGCCTCATTTTATAAAATGCACTTTCTTCGGAAGCATTCTGCCAGTGCTTGTCAAAATAATAGCAAATACTGTCCTGATCTGCAACTCCATCTGGCATCAGTGCCAGAAAATTTTGAACAGTGCCGTCAGTTCCTTCCAGAATTTCACCGGCACTGGTGATAAGCTCCTGGATATGAGAGTCTTCCCGGGCATGTACCCTTGCCATGTAGGAAGCCGCAAACAGTCTTACGCAGACACCGCAGGTCAGCCCAAGAAAAAGAAGGACAAATATCATTTCCATAAGAAAGAGCCCGGATTTGGAATGGGTAGTGATTTTTTTCATAAAAACTTCCTTTCAGCACATCATTCAGAAGTGACCTGCCCCAAATTCAGGAGCCTGCGAATCAGGCAGAAACCCCTGGATGAAGCAGAAAACTGGAACAATGTCCATCTGTGTCCGTTAATGTGATCCTGTAAAAAGTGTTTTCTAAAGCGTCAATCTGGAAATCCTGAAGCTGTGCAAGGTTGGTCCCCATGGAAAGATCGGCCTGGGAATCAGATGCTGTAAAAAGCTCTTTTAAATGACTGCCATCAAAATAAATGTAAGTGCAGTAATCTTTCCCCTCAATAGCTTCCTGAAAGCAAAGAACCTGTGTTCCCTGAAGCTCTGTAAGGGAGGTCATTCCGGGAATATCGTGCTGACGAAACTTGGTAGTGATGTAAGAGACTGCCGTATAAAGGTTGTTATTAGTGTCCAGGCTTTTTACAGAGGCCTGATAGTTCCCGGCACCAAAAAGCATCAGAAATAGAAGAAACAGCACATACATTGCAAAAAGCAGCAGGGCTGCCAGTGAATCAATGCTGTGGTTCTTCCGGGTAAATCTGGAATTCATCTGGCACCTCCTTTTCTGGCATTTACCGGAAGTACGCTGATCGATGGCAGAAGATTGGATCCGTTTGGAACATATTCTACCACAAATTTCTCAGAATCATAGGTAATATGGTAATCCGAAAGCAATTCATTCAGGCTCTGAGGGTATTGGCCTGTGAGGGCGTAGGTGCGGATGGCACCTCCTTCAAGTGCCTGCGTTAAAGTAACCTGTTCTTTTTCCAGGGAATCAGTCTGTGTACGTGCAATTCCAAGATAGAAGATCAGGCAGAGGACTGCAGCGAACAGGATTGGAACAATAAAGTGGAAAATCCGCCTGATACGAATGAGTCTGGTTTCAAATATATCCATTTTCACTCTCCCTTACAGCTGTTATGCGATCATTTCAGATAACAGTCCCAGCAGCGGCATCATAACAGAAAGAAGGACCAGTCCTACAAGAATTGAAAGGACGATCACAATAGTAGGCTCCAAAATTGACACAATATGGGAAACAGAGTCTGTGGATTTCTCTTCATACTGCTCAGCCAGTTTTTCCATTACTTCGTCAGATGCACCAGCCTGAAAACCAAGGGAGATCAGACGAAGCTCCATAGCCTTAAAAAGTCCGGATTCCGTGATGGCTTCTGTAAATCCATATCCTTCCGCGAGCTGCTTCTGAATGGAAGCAAGCTTTTCCCTGATCTCAGTCTGGGTAACCACAGCCCCTGCCAGCTCCACACAAAGCTCAGGGGAAAGTCCGCTTCGGATTCCCAGGGAAATACATTGGCAAAGACGACTGTAATCCAGATTTACCGGAATTTCCTTCATGCCGGGAAAACGGCAGACGATTTTGCGGATCAGTTCCTGCCCCTTTGGGTGAAGAACCAGGAAAAGGATAAAGCCGATCATCGCGGCCAGAAGAACAAGGAAGGCAGTAGAATAGCGGCTAAGTGTTTCGCCGATTCCAAGAAGTGCACCGGAGATCCCGCTCATTTCCAGTCCAAGCTGGCGGAAAACCTGGCGGAAAACCGGGAGAACCTTTACAAGAAGAATTACAATAACCGCAGTCATCATGCCCAGCATAACAAGGGGATAGGCGACTGCACTCTGGATCTGGTCTGTGATCTGAATCTCCTTCGCATAGAAAGCAGACAGACCCTTCATAACCTCATCCAGACAGCCGGTCTCTTCGCCGGTGCGGACATAGGCAGCAGCAGAAGCAGGAAAAGCACCGGATTGTTCCATGGCGTGCGCCAGAGAGCCGGATTCCTCCATGTCTTTAGAAAGAAAGGTCAAAATTTCTTTGCCCCGTTCTGTCTGGCTGTCATCATTTAAGATGGTAAGTCCCTCAATGGCGGACATTCCGGAACGTAATATAATGGAAAACTGTTCACAGAATTGGAACAGCTCCCGATTGTTTAATTTGGTAATCATATAATGTCCTCTCTGAAAAAACATCAGGCAGATCCTGAAAAAATCCATGAACCTGCGAGGCGTTTTTCGTTGTGCTATCGGGTAAACTGCAGCGTATAATTTGCGCTGTCACCGATATAGGAATTGATAAGCTCTTCATCTTCACTGTTGGCGGTAAAGGTTGGATCCATGCGGTTCCATTTCTCCCCGTCATAGGTAATTGCCTGTTCCACCCACCCTTTTCCACGTATGTAGACATCGATCCAGGCATGCTTGATGTCACCTGCATATCCGATCTGAAGCTTACAGGGAATATCCCGGCTTCGCAGCATTGCCGTCATCAGGGCAGCATAATCAAAACAGATTCCCTTTCCGGTAGAGAGGGTTTCGTCTATATCAGGAAGATAGCCGGTCTCAACGGTAGCTGCTTTGTCCTCGTCGTAGGTGACGTGCTGGGTTACATATTGGAAAACGGTGTCAATGCTTTCCTGTTCCGTGGCATCCTCTGCCAGAAGAGAAAGAGCCAGCTTGCAGGCTTCTGAGTTCGGGGTGAAATTTACATACTGGTTCGGATACAAAAACGGAAGAAATTCATTTTTCAGGGAAACCTCCAGGGCCTGAGCAAAAAGTGCGGCATACTGGCTGCCATTTACCTGCTCGTAACAGGATATCTGGTAGGTGCCGCTTCCACTGGTAAACGGAATGACAGCACTTTCGCCGGAGCTTACAAAATAAGAATAAACAACGCCGTCATCCGCGGAAAGCTGGATGTTTTTGGTGGTACCATTGCTGTCACTAACAGCAGTCAGATATCCCTGGCTGATGTTGGAAATATCCAGTATCAGAGGTGAATATCCTATGGTGTCTGTTCCCGGAGCTTCCGGAACCAGAACCTTCAGCGGGGAAAAAACAGGCGGTTCTTCGCCGGAACCGGAGCTGCTGTTCTGACCGCAGCCTGCAGCTGGGAAAACTATTAGCAGGCAAAATAGAAATAAGCAAAGCAGAAGGGCCGAAATGCGTTTAGACATAGCGCCGCTCCTTTTTATAAGTTGATCATTCATTTTCAAACACGTTCCAGGGATTTTTGAAATTCGGGAAGATCGTACCATGCTGGTGGTTCCTTCATACGAACCACGAAATGGCACAGATCAGGACGGATCCTGGCTTCCAGGTATTCCATAGGACCCAGTGAACAGTGTGCTGTTCTGGTGTTGAAAAAAATAGGAGATCCCGGTTCAATGTTGAGAATCTGTGCATCAAGGAAATCAGCTGAGCTGATGTTGATGTGTTCTTCGCCAGTTTCAAATTTAATTCCGTAGTGCTTCTGAATAAAGTAATAGAGATCTACAAGCTGTTCGCGGTAGGTATCTAAATCTGGGAAAAAATCAATACGGATATAATTTGTCTGAATTATCACAGGCTGTTCATTGGAGGAAACCACTCTTTGAAGGCGGAAGACTTCTGTTCCTTCATTAAGGTCCAACGCACTGGCGACCTGGCTGTTTGCAGGAATACGGTCAATCCAGGTTCCGCTGATGGTCAGGGCGGCATTATCCGGAAACAGAGTGTTTATGTCTATTACGTTATGAAATTTTGAGAAGCTGGTAAGCTCCCGTTCTTTGGGATTGATCACCTGTGTGCCGGCACCCTGCTTTACCTTTATGCGTTTGTCTTTAACCAAAAGGTCAATGGCATGCCGGACCGTCGTACGGCTTACCGAAAACATTTTTCCAAGCTCATCTTCTGTGGGAAGATAGGAACCTATGGGATAAACATTATTATCTATATCGGATTTTAATTTGTTATAACATTTCTTGTATGCAGGAAGTTTTTCCATAATGTTTCCTTTCAAAATAAGGTTGTTTAGTAACCTATAGTATATATATATCAAACAAATAAGTCAAACAGTAATTGAAAAAACAGAGGGACTTATACAAAATGCATAAAAAAAAGCAAAGTATCTTGTCAAATAAAACACTTTACTAAAAAAGAAAAACATTGTATAGTAATGTTTGTAAACATAATGATGAATTTTAAAAATAAATGAAATATAAAGGAGAAACATAATGATGAAAAAACAGGAATTTGTACCGCGAAAGATAAGCGAGAAACCACTGTATGAACTGAAATCCGTGGAAGATATTCCGGTATCAGAGCTGTATCAGGTTAAGATAAACGGAAAGGAACAGCGAGTATATCATACGGAATTTTTTGATTTTGTTTCTTTCTTAGATGAAAATGAAAAGGCAGAGGTAGAAGTTACAGTAAACGAACCATTTCAGAAGGCGGTTATCCGTCCCACAGCTGTACAGATACCATTCAAAGAAGAGGGAAACAAAATCAGCATAAGCCTTCCTGCCGGAAAGAGAATTACTCTTGAACTGGACGATAAACTGGAGTCACCACTTTATGTTCTTCCTGGAAAATACATACCGAAGCCTGAGAATGCCACTTATGTATTTGAAAGCGGAAAAGCCTATAACGTGGGATGCCTTCAGCTTAATTCTGACGAAACTGTTTATATAGAGTACGGAGCAGTTGTAAGCGGAAGAATCTATTCCAGAATGGCAGACAGAGTCCGTATTCTGGGAAATGGAATCCTGTATGGAGGAAACTGGCATGCATGGGACGAAAATGGAGCAGAGCAGCTGATCGTTCCTGTACTGGGTGAGAACATTGAAATACGCGGAATCACACTTCTGGATGGTGGTTCCTGGCATATTGTTCCGGTTGCATGTAAAAATGTTCTGATTGAAGACGTAAATGTTCTGGGAAAAGTGATCACAGGAGATGGCGTCGATATAGTCGGATGTGAGAATGTAGTGCTTCGTAATTGCTTTATAAGGGCAAATGATGATTGTATATCTATTAAGGCTGTGGAATTCCAGGATCCGTCAGGCTGCACAGATGTGAGACATATCCTTGTTGAGGATTGCCTGTTCTGGAATGCAGAATTTGGAAACACACTTGAAATCGGATATGAAACCAGGTGTGACGAAATTACAGATGTTGTTTTCAGAAATTGTGATGTTGTACATTGCCAGTATGAGGGCAATCAGTCAGGTGGCGTACTGACAATTCATAACGCTGACCGTGCCCATGTACATGATATTGTTTATGAAAACATCCGAATTGAAGATGCCCAGGAAAAATTTATTGATATTAAAACTCTTGATTCCAAGTATTCACGAGACAGGGAAAGAGGCATGGTAAATGATATTTTCTTTAAAAATATTGAAATTACAGAAGGCACTTTTCCAGTATCCATTATACGTGGCTTTGAGATGAAAAATGAAGTGTGCAGACCTCATGGCTTTTATTTTGACAATGTGGTAATTCATGGAGAAAAGGTGATGTCACCTGGTGAATTACACATGGTTGTGGAATTGTCAGATGAACTGAAATTCCAGTAAAAGGAATTAACAAAGGAGATGGAAGAAAGCATGGATATTTTGCTTGTCGGAACCTATACACAGCATGATGCCCCTGCTGTATTGGAGAAGCAGGAGCTTGGAAAAGGTATCTATCTGATTCCGTATAATGAGATCCTGGGAGATGTTGCAGGAACTCCTCTTATCATACAAATGCAGAATCCTTCCTGGGTTTGTCTGGTGAAGAACCGGCTTTTTGCGGTAAGTGAAAGTGAAGATGCTGCGGAAATTGTGGAATATGAAGTAGGGGTTCAGAAAGAAAGGCTTACAGCAGAGAAAAAGGAAGGTCTTCAGATGCCTGGAAAAGCATCCTGTCATATTGAAAAGGATGAAAAATCTGAAAAGGGCTGATTCCAATACGATCGCAGTTATAATAAAAGAAATCAGCAACTCATACTGGGGTGTTATGCTTCATGTATTGGAGCGGGAAGTCCGTGACAGGAAATATTGCCTGGTATTGCAGAATGTAGCAGATGATGAAGACGAAGTTGAGCTTGCCCTTCAGCTGGAAAAAGAGAAAAAAGTCAAAGGAATCATATTTCTTGGAGGTATGTATAATTATGACGAGTCAAGGCTGAGAATGCTGAGAGTTCCGTATGTGATCAGTGGTTCCGGAAAAACAGTTCCGGAGGATACAGGAACTTATCCTAAAAGTGCCCTTGTGACGACTGATACAGAGATTGAGAGCCAGAGTATGGTTGATTATCTGTGCAGCTGCGGACATAAAAGGATCGCCTTTATTACTTCCGGAGATGAAGGTCTTGGAAGATGCCATCTCAATGGCTATAAAAGGTCACTGGAAAAAAATGGACTGGAGTATGATGAGAAGCTTATAATTCGTTTAAAACCAGGTAAAAGAATCTATACGATTGAGAATGGTTATAACTGTACCTGTGAGCTTTTGAAATCGGGGGTGGATTTTTCCTGTATTTATGCAATTTCAGATACTCTGGCGGTAGGCGCCTGCAGAGCAATTATTGACAGCGGCAAAAGAGTACCGGAGGATTATTGTGTGGCAGGAGCAGATGGTCAGGACATTGCGGAATATTATCATCCATCCATCACCACATTGAAATATCCAAGAGTGGAAACTGCCCTGCAGAGCGTCCGTACCTTGTTTGATCTGATCGACCGGAAAAAGGTAGTGAAACGGCAAATACTGAGCGGAACTCTTATAGAGCGGGAGTCTACACGCAAGCTGTAAGGTGTGTTTGTTGCTATCCATTACATCGAAAAGGAATCTGTGAAAATATTTGAGAAGGATTATCATGCGTTACGATCCGCTCAGATATTTTTACAGATTTTTTTGTTTTCGTACTTTTTAGACGGATTTTTGTAAGTTTTAACAAGGGAATTCCGTTGACAAAAGTGACAGTTTGCTTTATTATAAGAAGTGAATAAAAGGCAAACCTGTTGAAAGACAGGGACGCAAAGCCAAGGGTCTAAGGTCTCAAGACTATGACAGCCGGTTGCCGCATTGATATTGATTAGGTAATGTAATATGACAGGAGACGTGGTTCTTCTGTTTGTGGCGACCGTTTATTTAATCTGATAAACGGTTTTTTTATTTCCACAAACTGATGGGACTGATAGTTTCCAGATAGCGGCAAGTCAGTTACATTATGGTTCAAGAAAGGTGTGTTATTTATGAAAGGAAAGAAATTAACAGAGTGGCTCGCAAATAAAAAAGTTGTTTCCAGTTGTGCTGCTATAGCATTGGCAGCAGTGATCGGCGGCGTTTCATTATTCTCAGGAGCAGGAGAAACACCTGAATTCCCCAGTTACACAGATCCGATCATGGAGACTTCCATCATAGAAGATGAAACTCCACTGGCTTCCCAGCCGAAGACTACTGTGAAGACTACCTCCAGTACCAAGACAACCAGGAAGACTGTTAAATTAAAAAAGGCTTCCAAGAAGAGCTACACCAAGAAACTGAAAACCAAAACAAAAGTAACCAATAAAACAAATAAATCCGGTAATACAACAGTAGATACCAAAACAACCGTTGTTACCAAAGCAACAGCGAAATACACCAAGAAATCCAAAAAGAAAGTTGTTACATCCAAGATCACAACAACTGTTCAGACAACAACTACACAGCAGGTATCAATTGCCAATGAGACCGCTGTAAGCACTACTTCTTCTGGTACTTCCGTTTCCCAGGCAACTGCAGCAGCAAGCTCTTCACAGAACCAGAGCAAATACGAAGCAAATGTAGCAAGTGTTGCAGGCAAGATGGACAATCGTGTAATTGCAGCATATCAGCAGCTGGGATTTAAGCTTGTTGTTGATCCATCCGTCAACTATTCCGGATATTTTGATGCAAGATCAAGATCTATTACAATGAAGCAGATCGATGATTCTGTTTATCATGAGCTGGGTCATTTCCTCGCATTCATCGCAGGAAATGTAGATAAGACAGCAAGCTTCCAGAGCATTTTTGCAGCTGAGAAGGCAAATGTTACAGCCTTCAATAAAGCCTATGTAACACAGAATGCTTCCGAATATTTTGCAGAATCTGTTAAGGATTACATCTTGAACAATGCTTCCCTGAAGAACACCAGACCACAGACTTATGCAGCTGTTCAGAATGCATTGAATCAGATTACAGATGCACAGATCGCTAAGATTCAGAAGATTTATGGAGCGTTCTGGAACTAATGATTTTAAAGATGACCGGCACCCGGAGAAATATCTCCGGGTGTTTTACTGTGGATACCACAGGCGCGGGAAAATAGTGTTTTATAAAAAGGTAAGTGACAGATGGTACTTACCTTTTTGTCACCGGGAGAACCTTAATCTTATATATGTCGAGTTGCTGTTCACTGGTAACATTCCGCGAGGTGTTTTTTGTGAACAAAGTTCACAGAAAACCCGAGAATTAAGTTTGCGCAGCAAACGCTACTTCTTGTGCTTGTCACAAGAAGGTTCGTCTTTCTGTGCATTGCGAAGCGTGTTACTGGTCACGGAGTGAACAGTAACTATGTCGAAGAGTCTGGATATGTGTCGACAGAAAATTCTTGCAATGAAAAACCTTAGGTGTGTATAATACAAAACAAAGGTTATCACTTTCTTGCAGGCAGGGATAGATATATTGGGGTCACTGGTCCTAAGTGAACAGTAATATATATTTGGAATGGATGTAGACACGGCGCCTGAAATGTGTTAAAATAAACTTTAATAAGTTTTTTGAAGGATGTTTTTATAATTCAGTATATAGCTTCTGTCTAATCAGACATTTGTATCCCGTTAAATCAAAATTGAAATGTGTTTTAGAATTGTATTAGTCGAAGAGGTAGATGATTGATGAAAGAAAAGTATGAATCATTATCCCTGGCTACGCTGAAAGACTTGGCAAAAGCCAGAGGACTGAAGGGCATTTCTACTATGAGAAAGCCTGAATTAATTGAACGTATGCTGGAAGAGGACAGGAAAGAACAGACTGCAGAAAATGAGCAGACTATTTCCGGAACAGCAGAAGAGAATACCATACCTGCAAGACCAGAGCCTGTGGCAGCAGAAAAAACAGAAAATACGGGAAGTGTTTCTTCACCGGAGAGAAGAGAAGCACCAACCAGATCCCGTACCATTATACGGCGTAATCCTGAGTACCGCAGCAATAATTATGGCAGAAATGAAAATGTAGGACGCCAGAACAGTTATAATGGGGAAAACAGACCGGAGAACTTCGTGAAGCGCACTCCTGTAGCGAAACCTGTAGAAGTGGTTCCGCCAGCCGAATTAAGACCTGAGGAAACGGAACAGCCCCGTACAGGCGCAGCCAGTGAGAACCGTACAGAAGAGGATGTAAGCAACGCTTACAGTGTTCCGGCTGAAACGGTCCAGCTTGACAGTGGCGAAAAGGCCAATGGAATCCTGGAGGTTATGCCGGATGGGTTTGGATTTATCCGAAGTGAGAATTATCTTCCGGGAGAAAATGATATCTATGTTTCTCCGTCACAGATCCGCAGATTTAATCTGAAGACAGGGGATATTATTCAGGGAAATATCCGTATTAAAACACAGGGGGAGAAATTCAGTGCCCTTTTGTATGTGACGTCTATCAATGGTTTCCATCCAAGTGAGGGACAGAAGAGATACAATTTTGAAAATATGACCCCAATCTTCCCAGATGAACGTCTGATCATGGAGCGGCCTGGCGGAACTACTGCCATGCGTATCGTAGATCTGATCAGCCCTATCGGAAAGGGACAGCGTGGTATGATCGTTTCCCCGCCTAAGGCAGGTAAAACTACTTTGCTCAAGGATGTTGCGAAATCTATTCTTAAGAATAACAAGGATATGCATCTGATCATTCTTCTTATTGATGAACGTCCTGAGGAAGTTACCGATATCAGGGAAGCAATACAGGGACCGAACGTGGAAGTTATTTATTCCACATTTGATGAGCTTCCGGAGCATCATAAGCGTGTATCCGAGATGGTTGTAGAGCGTGCACGCCGCCTTGTAGAACATAAGCAGGATGTTGTGATCCTTCTGGATTCCATTACCAGACTGGCAAGAGCCTATAACCTGGTTGTTCCCCCAAGTGGAAGAACTCTGTCAGGAGGTCTTGATCCGGGAGCACTTCATATGCCGAAGCGCTTTTTTGGTGCAGCACGTAATATGCGTGAGGGAGGAAGCCTTACCATTCTGGCCACTGCACTTGTTGACACCGGAAGCAAAATGGACGACGTTATTTACGAAGAATTCAAGGGAACCGGCAATATGGAGCTTGTTCTTGACCGCAAGCTTCAGGAGAAACGGGTTTTCCCGGCCATCGACATTCAGAAATCCGGTACCAGACGAGAAGATCTGCTTCTGAGCAAAGACGAGCAGGAAGCTGTATATATTATGCGAAAGGCTCTTAACGGAATGAAGTCTGATGAGGCAGTGGAACAGATCCTGAACATGTTTGCACGTACTGCAAATAATGCTGAATTTGTGCAAATGGTAAAAAAACAGAAATTGTAATGTTCACAAAAAACACCGTGCAGAATATTATCTGGGATTAGTTTTAGAAATTTTTATAAATAACTTGCATTTCTCATAACGCCATGCTATAATCAGTAGGCTGTGTAAAGTGTGAATTCGTCAGATTCAACGCAAATAAAATAGAATAAATATAGAGAGGTGAAAATCATGAGAGAAGGAATCCATCCGAATTACTATCAGGCAACTGTAACCTGCAACTGCGGTAATACTTTTGTAACAGGATCTACCAAGCAGGATATCCACGTAGAAATCTGCTCCAAATGTCATCCGTTCTATACAGGACAGCAGAAAGCTAGTCAGGCTCGCGGACGTATCAATAAGTTCAACGAGAAATACGGCCTGAATAAATAATTTGAATATTACTGAATGAGAAGGTTGAGGTTGGGAAATCTCAACCTTTCTTTGTAATTTGACTGAATTTATGAGACGGAGGATAAAATGAAACCATCTAACATCGGTGGACAAGCTGTAATGGAGGGCATTATGATGCGTCATAAGGACAAATATTCCATTGCAGTGCGCCGTCCTGATAAAGAAATTGAAGTAAAGGTTGAAGATTACAAATGTATCTTTGGCAAGGCAAAGATCTGGCGCAAGCCCGTTATCCGCGGAATGGTCAGCTTCATCGATTCTCTGGTAACAGGAACTAAATGCCTGATGTATTCAGCAGAGATTGCAGGTGATGAGGAGGATGAGGAAGAGACTAAGAAGAATGCAGCTCTTTCTCCGGAGGAAATGGAGGCTAAGAAGAAAAAAGAGGACAGGGCATTTAAGGTTTTACTTTATGCGACAGTAGCTGTTTCTATAGTGGTTTCTATTGCCGCATTTATGCTTCTGCCTTATGCGCTGGCAAGCCTTTGCCGTAAGGTAGGTGCTTCCGAGGTGATAGTTACTATTGTGGAAGCATTTGTGAAGCTGGGCTTATTTATGGGATATATGCTTTTGATTTCCAGAATGAAGGATATCCAGAGAACCTTTATGTATCATGGAGCAGAGCATAAATGTATTAACTGTGTGGAGAATGGCAAGCCATTGACAGTGGAGAATGTACTGGAAAGCTCCAGATTCCATAGGCGATGTGGAACAAGCTTTTTATTCCTGGTTATGCTGGTAAGTATTTTCCTGCATTTTATTTTCGTATTGGTACCTTCATATTGGCTGCGTCTTTTTGGACGTCTCCTTATGGTGCCTATTGTATCCGGAATTTCATTTGAGATTATCCAGTGGGCAGGAAGAACTGACAGCAAATTTGCCCTGATGATGAGCAAGCCAGGTATGGCAATGCAGAAATTTACTACTAAGGAACCTACAGCTGATATGGCAGAGGTTGCCATCAAGGCTGTGGAGGCTGTGTTTGACTGGAGAGCATATTTAAAGACAGAATTCAATCTGGATATTCCATATGAGAACAAAGAAAACGGTGATCCTTCTGCTACTTCCGCACAATCTGAAAGCGGGGACAGTGAAGAACGCACCGGGAATATGCCGGAAATGGGAGCTGCACAATGACTTCTCTGGAAACACTATTAAAAGAAGGAACCAAGGTTCTGGAACAGCATAAGATCCAGGAAGCCAGGCTGGACGCCTGGCTTCTTCTGGAGTATGTGACAGGGATGAACAGAGCTTTTTATTTCGCTCATTCAGCTGACGGGATTGAAGAGGAAAAAGCGGACAGATACCGGGAACTGATCCGGAAAAGAGCAGGTCATATTCCTTTGCAGCATATTACCCACCAGGCATATTTTATGGGATTTGAATTTTATGTAAATCAAAATGTACTGGTTCCGAGACAGGATACGGAGACGTTGGTGGAGAAGGCTCTGGAAGTTATGAAAGGGAAAAAGACACCAGGGATTCTGGATATGTGCACCGGATCGGGGTGTATTCTTTTAAGTCTTCTGGCACTTACCGGGGATGCATATGGTGTGGGTGCTGATGTTTCCCCACTTGCTCTTCAGGTGGCAGATAAGAATGCGGTAAGCCTGGAAGTGTCAGACAGAGCTGTTTTCGTGGAAAGCGACTTGTTTTCGTCAGCTTTTTTTCAACAAAACACTGGCAAAGATATGCCTCAGTATGATATCCTTATTTCGAATCCCCCCTACATCAGAAGCGCAGAGATTGAAGAGCTTATGGAAGAAGTGCGGGATCACGATCCAAGACTTGCATTGGATGGCCATGAAGATGGTCTGTATTTTTACAGAAAAATCGTATCGGAGGGAAAGGCTTTCCTAAAGGAAAATGGCTGGATGCTGTTTGAAATCGGATATGATCAGGGCGAAGCTGTAAAGGCGCTGATGAGGGAAAATGGCTTTTTTGATGTACAGATTGTTAAAGACCTGACGGGACTTGACAGAGTTGTGTTGGGCAGACGATAGTTTTATATAAGTAAAGAGAAGAACATAACAGGAGGAAAACCATGTTTGACAAGTTGGACGATTTGCTCATACGTTTCGAGGAAGTTCTGAATGAGCTGGGTGAGCCAGATGTAACATCTAATCCAGATCGTTTCCAGAAGCTTATGAAGGAACAGAGCGACCTGCAGCCAATTGTGGATACCTATAAGGAATATAAGAAAAATAAAGAAACCATTCAGGACAGCCTTTCCATGCTGGAAGAGGAGAAGGATGAGGATATGAGAGAAATGCTCAAGGAAGAGCTTTCCGATGCCAAGAAGCGTGTGGAAGAGCTGGAGCATGAACTGAAGATCCTTCTTCTGCCTAAGGACCCTAACGATAATAAGAACGTTATCGTGGAGATCCGCGCCGGTGCCGGTGGAGATGAGGCTGCTCTTTTTGCAGCTGAGATCTACAGAATGTATGTAAAATATGCAGAATCCAGGCGCTGGAAAACAGAGATGATGAGCTTAAACGAGAATGGAATCGGCGGATTCAAAGAGGTTACCTTTATGATAAACGGTGCCGGAGCTTATTCCAGACTGAAATATGAGAGTGGCGTACACCGGGTACAGAGGGTTCCGGAGACGGAATCCGGCGGAAGAATCCATACTTCCACCTGTACGGTTGCAATTATGCCGGAAGCTGAGGAGATTGATTTCCATCTGGATATGAACGACTGTAAATTCGACGTATTCCGTGCTTCCGGAAATGGCGGACAGTGCGTCAATACTACAGACTCCGCAGTACGACTGACCCATATTCCTACAGGAATCGTAATTTCCTGTCAGGATGAGAAGTCCCAGCTGAAGAATAAAGATAAGGCGTTAAAGGTTCTTCGCTCACGTCTGTATGAGATGGAGCTGGCCAAACAGCATGACGCAGAAGCAGAGGCGCGAAGAAGTCAGATCGGTACAGGTGATCGTTCTGAGAAGATCAGAACCTACAATTTTCCACAGGGACGTGTAACAGATCACCGTATCAAACTTACACTTCACAGACTGGATAACATTCTGAATGGAGATCTGGATGAAATCATCGACAGCCTGATCGCAGCAGACCAGGCAGCGAAATTGAGCAATCTGCAGGAACAGTAAACTTAGAGCCTTTTTCAAACACGCTCTAAAACAACAATCATATGAAAAATGGGAGGGTATTACCTATGAAAAAAACAGCTCTTGTAATCATGGCAGCCGGAGTTGGAAGCAGATTTGGAAATGGAATCAAGCAGCTTGCACCAGTTGGCCCAAATGGTGAGATCATTATGGATTATTCCATTCATGATGCTCTGGAGGCAGGGTTTAATAAAGTTGTATTTATCATTCGTAAAGATCTGGAAGAGGAGTTCCGCCGTGTAATCGGGGAGAGGATCGAAAAGATCACGGAGGTAGAATATGCATTTCAGGCGTTGGAAGATCTTCCGGCTGGATTTGAGAAACCGGCAGACCGTACCAAACCGTGGGGAACCGGTCAGGCTGTACTTGCAGCAAAAGCTGTTCTGAATGAGCCTTTTATGGTAATTAATGCGGATGATTATTATGGTAAGGAAGCCTATGTGAAAGTCCATGATTATCTGATCCAGGAACAGCCGGACGATGGAATTCTCCATATCTGTATGGCTGGCTTCCGTCTTGGAAATACTCTGAGTGACAATGGAAGTGTTACCAGAGGAGTATGCCATATTGAAGAGGGCGCGCTGACAGGTGTTACGGAGACACACAACATTTTTAAGACAGCAGACGGTGCGGAAGCACGTAATGATGATAAAGTCGAGAAACTGGATGTGAAGAGCCTTGTTTCCATGAATATGTGGGGGCTGACACCGGTATTTATGGATATACTGGAAAAGGGATTTGTAGATTTTCTTTCTGAGATCAAAGAGGGGGATATTAAGAAAGAGTATCTTCTTCCGGAGATGATTGACTGTCTGATCAAAGAAGGCAAAGCAAAAGTAGATGTTCTTGAGACAAAAGATACCTGGTTTGGTGTAACATATCAGGAAGATAAAGCGGCTGTTACAGAGGCATTTGCGAATCTTGTAAAATCAGGAGTATATCCTTCAAATCTTTATAAATAATCAATGTGATCAATCATGTGCAGAAGGGTGCACAGTAAGGAGTAAAAAATGGGTAAATATTTTGGAACAGATGGTTTTCGTGGAGAAGCAAACATTCAGCTGACAGTAGATCATGCATTTAAAGTGGGCAGATATGTGGGATGGTATTATGGCCGTGATCATAAAGCCAAAATCGTCATCGGTAAAGATACAAGACGCAGCAGTTATATGTTTGAGTA
>OLNM01000347.1_pt1 | contig 45192 bp, 38 predicted proteins | sample 1672391 | NCBI WGS metagenome assembly OLNM01 (sample SAMEA3136680, study PRJEB25190) | human gut metagenome | reverse complement strand
AAAACACCTGCCAGTTTTCTATACGGTCCCACTGCACAGGCCTTCAGGCGTTCTTTGATTGTAGGAACAATATCCTTTCCGATATATCTGGAATCTGTTCTTGGATAAGTGAGAACTTTATGATTTTCATACAAACGCTGCATAATATTTAGTGTCTGCTTTGCCGAATATCCATATCTCTGATTTGCTTCTCTCTGCAGCGTAGTAAGATCATATAATCCCTGTGCAAAAGTTTTCTTTTCTTTACTGGTTACTGAGTTCACTTCCAGAAACTGATTTCTGAGAACATTGGCCAGCTCCTCCGCACGCTCTTTGATCAGCTTTGTCACATCGGTCAAATCCACTCTGGAGGGTCCGCCGCCGTGGTCGCCAACGCCCCAGAGATACAAGGACACCGGTTCGTCCTTCGTATCTTCCAGGAACTGTTCCAGTTCTTTTCCGACATGCCCGTAAACGGAGTTATAATTTTCATCGGAACGATGCACCAAAACCTCCGACCCTGCCAGACCTTTCCACAGATAATCCTGTTCCTTGAACGGAAACTGTGCCTTCGCCGGACGGCAGACCACATAAGTATCATATCCTGCCTGATTCAGAATCTGAACCAAACCTACAGAATGACCAAAAGAGTCAAAATTAATTGCCGTCGTCGGGCGAACGCCAAACTCTTTTTCAAAAAACCGGTGTCCTTCCGATATATTGCGGATAATGGACTCGCCGTTTGGCATATTGCAGTCGGGCTGTAAATACCAGCCGCCCATGATATGCCATTTTCCCTCTTTGACCTTCCGCTGAATGCGCGCAAACAGTTCCGGCTCATTTTCCTTTACCCACAGAAGCTTCGGTGCGGTAAATCCGGCAAATGCGATATTCGCCGTATATTCAGACAGTTTTTCTTTTCCGATCACCTGATTCAGATAATCAGTTTCTTTTGTGGTTCGCCCGTCGTTCCACAGAATCGCCGGGCGGATCACCTGATCCTTCTCATCCAGAATAACCAGTCCATGCATCTGTCCGCCAAAACTGATACCTGCCACCTCTGCCGCGTCGATCTTGCTGATCAGTTCACGGATTCCTTCTTTCGACTGTTCCCACCAGTCTTCCGGATTCTGTTCTGACCAGCCCGGATGCGGGAACGACAGTGGATATTCTCTGGATACGATATTGACAACCTGTCCTTCCTGATCCATCAGCAGAAGTTTTACTGCAGATGTTCCAAGGTCTACGCCAATATAATATTTCATTTTTCCCTCCTGTATCGGATCTATTTTTATTTTATGCAAAAGGATTTTCTGTCGGATATCGGTCTCCCTTCGGATGGTTGTATCCGATCTCATCCGGTGTTACGCCGATGTATTTGAATACTTCAAACAGTGCTTTTCCATAGTGTCCGAATGCAACGGCTCCGTGATGTGGATAGCCTTTTTCGATCAGCTCATGACGATAGAATCTTCCCATCTCCGGAATCGCGAAGATACCGATGCCACCGAAGGAACGGGTAGCAACCGGAAGTACTTCACCGTTTGCCACATAAGCGCGCAGTTTTCCGTCAGCCGTACTCTGCAGACGGAAGAATGTAATATCTCCAGGTACGATATCTCCTTCCAGTGTTCCCTGTGTCACTTCTTCCGGAAGGGATCTTGCCATGATCAGCTGATATTTCATGGAGCAGGAAGTCAGTTTTCCGGTTGTGGTATTACCACAGTGGAATCCCATAAATGTATCTTTGTGTGTATAATTATATTTTCCTTTGATTTCACTTTCATACATATCTGCAGGTACGGTATTGTTGATATCCAGCAGGGTTACAGCATCGTTACTTACCATTGTTCCGATAAATTCACTCAGTGCGCCATAGATATCCACCTCACAGGATACTGGGATGCCTCTTCCGGTCAGACGGCTGTTCACATAGCACGGAACAAAGCCGAACTGCGTCTGGAACGCCGGCCAGCATTTTCCTGCGATGGCAACGTATTTTCTGGATCCTTTGTGTGCTTCGATCCAGTCAAGGAGAGTCAGTTCATACTGTGCCAGTTTTGGAAGAATGGTTGGTTTGTTGTTTCCATCCCCCAGTTCTTTTTCCATATCTGCAACCACTGCCGGGATTCTTTCGTCTCCGTCATGTTTGTGGAATGCTTCGAACAGATCCAGTTCGGAGTTTTCTTCGATCTCCACACCCAGGTTGAACAACTGTTTGATCGGTGCATTACAAGCCATAAAGTCCTGCGGACGCGGACCGAAAGTGATAATTTTCAGATCTTTCAGACCAACAACGGCTCTTGCAATCGGAACAAACTCTTCCATCATCTCAGCGACTTCTTCCGGTGTTCCTACCGGATATTCCGGGATATATGCTTTCAGATTGCGAAGCTGCAGGTTATAGCTTGCGTTCAGCATACCACAGTATGCATCCCCACGTCCCTGTACCAGATTGTCTCCGTGTTCTTCTGCTGCTGCAACCACCATACACGGTCCGTCAAAATATTTTACCAGAAGAGTCTCTGCGGTCTCCGGACCGAAGTTTCCAAGATAGACAACCAAAGCATTACATCCTGCTTCCTGCACCTCTTTCAGGGCTTTCTGCATATCCAGCTCACTCTCTACTACGGTTGGACATTCGTACAGTTCTCCCTTATAAGCTGCTGCCACTGCTTTTCTTCTTGACTCGGACAGTGTGATCGGGAAGCAATCTCTGCTTACTGCCACGATACCTAATTTTACTTCCGGCATGTTCATCATGATCTTATTCCTCCTTGATTTTCTGCAAGTTCATCTTATTTGTTTACTTACTAAACTAATCACACTGTACCACTTGTTATATCTTCCGTCAAGATGCTTTTTTAGTTTACTTTTTTCAATTTGTTTACTTATCAAACAAATTGTGGTATGGTAAATAGCAGTTAAACAAAAAATATTTTTACAGGAGGTGTGTACATGGTCACAGGAAGCAGAGAACTGATCCGGGAGATGAACCGGCGGCTTGTTCTGGAAACCGTTATCAACGATGGCCCCCTTTCCCGGGCGGCTATATCAAAAAAACTGGGACTTACCAAAGCAACAATCTCTGCCATCGTACAGGATCTGCTGGAGGAACAATATATCGAAGAGATCGGAAGCGATCAGACACAGTACGGCCGTAAACCGATCCTGTTACAATTCTGCCGTCAGAACGGTTATATTATCGCTCTGGATCTCGGTGTGGAACGTACCGTGCTGATGGTCTGTGATCTGCTTGGACAAAACTGTCGGCTTCACCAGTATAACTGCCCGTTGGAACGGGATACTTCGATTGATTTCTTGTTGCAGCTCATCCGGAATCAGATCCGTCTTCTTCCCGCCACCCCCTTTGGTGTTGTGGGAATAGGTATCGGTATCCACGGTACCGTCTGCCGGAATGAAATCACCTTCACTCCAAATTATAACCTTGCAGACCTTCCCATCAAAGATACGCTGGAGGACGCTCTGGAGATTCCGGTATGGCTGGAAAATGAAGCAAATCTTTCCGCCCTTGCCGAAAAAACCTTTGTGGAAAATCATAAAAATCTGATCCATGTCAGTATTCATGCAGGTGTCGGTGCGGGGATTATTCTGGATCATCATCTGTATACAGGACTGGCCGGTACAGCCGGAGAGGCCGGTCATATGATCGTCCAGCCCGGCGGTCGTTCCTGTCCCTGCGGCAATCACGGCTGTCTCGAACAATATATATCCGAACCGGCAGTTCTCTCCCGTTACCGGGAGTTATCCGGCCGCACCACGGTCTCAATCGACGATCTGGTCTGGGCCTATAACCAGAAAGAAACCGCTGCTCTGGCTGTGACGGATGAATTTACCACCTATCTTGCCTGCGGAATCAACAACCTCTGGAACCTTTTCTCTCCGGAATGTATCATCCTGAACTGTCAGCTGACCGCTTATCTCCCTCAGCTGCTCCCGGAGATTTTGCAGAAACTTTCCCCGCGGTTCCGCGCCACCTGCCATCTGAAACTTTCTACACTTCAGGATACAGGAGTACTTCTCGGTGCGGCAAAAGTCTGTATCAGCAAATACCTGGGAACCGAAAAACTGTATTTTCCCGGATTTCAACCATAACACACCATTTGACCCGTTGCTCGCGTAATGAAAAGAACCGATAGTTTTTTTGAAAATACAGAAAACTATCGGTTCTTTTCATTACATCCATCTACAGGATACCCTTTTATCCCTGCCAGTTTCCGGAATATTTTATATACGCATCCGAACAAACTCTCTGCACATCCGGGAGTACCGCAGAGGCAACTTCCTCCGTCCCATAGGTACCAGCCGTGATAACATACCATTTCTCAGTATTTAGATTGCTCCAGTCCGTAGTCACAAACACCTGTGCATCAAAACCGTTTTCCCGTATTTTCTTCGCCTGTTTCTGTGCCTCTGCCTCCGTCTTTGCCGCACCACACCAGATAACGTAAAAAGGAGAGATGGAGCTCTGAGAACTGTCAGACTGCTGAACCTCCTTTAAATATCTTTCTAATATTGAGCGTGGAATCTCCATTCCATCTACGGAAGTTATTATGCGACTTGCTTCAGCACTTGAAACTACACCAAATGAATTTTTAATTGGTACAAACAGTTCGGACAATGCAGAATGGGAAGATATTGCTGATATGCTACGTTATTTCGATAAGAAAAAATTTTCTGATATGGCTTTCTGAACAGGAATTATAATCATCCTATTTATTTTTCACATTACAAACCAGAATTCTTAACTATTTTGAGCATTCGGGTTTTTATTTTTTTACAATACACTGGTTTTCTAAAATTTCTATAAAAATACGACACATCCCCCAAAACGTATCTTGACTTTCCTCACCATTTTTCCTATACTGCTTTTTGCAACCCTTTTACCCTGATTTTCTGATAAGGATATTTATATTATGTTTGAAATTTTTGTTGACTCCGCTGCAAATATTCCGGCGGAACTTGTGAAGAAATTTAAGATTAAAGTGCTTTCTTTTGTAAACCTCGTAAATGGTAAAGAAGTGACCTGTTTTGATCCGAATCTTACGCCGGAGGAGGAGCGTCAGAAAGGAAAAGATTATTATGATATGATTCGCACCGGTGCGGATATCAAGACCGGGCTGATCAGCAGTGGTGTTTTTGAAGATGCGTTCCGGGAGGCACTCGAGGCGGATAAAGATGTTCTTTATTTTTCTCTCAGTAAAAATATCAGCGGAAACTATAATTCCGCAAGAATCGCTGCCGAAGATCTGATGGAATCCGGTAATTATACCAGAAAGATCCGTATGATCGACTCCCTCAACGCTTCCCTGGCACAGGGAATCCTTGCGATCTATGCCAGCGAGATGCGGGAAAAAGGCATGGCTTTTGATGAAGTGGCTGACATCCTGGAAACCTGCCCGGCAAAAATGAACGGTGTCTTCACCGTCGGTGATCTCAAATACCTGGCAAGAACCGGACGCCTGAGTGGAACTGCTGCAGTCATCGGTAATGTATTGAGCATCAAACCGATCCTGCGCGGAAACAAAGACGGCTACATCGTCCAGTATAAAAAATGCCGTGGTCGCAAATCCGCCCTGAACGAGCTGATCTCACTCGTCTGCAATAACATCGTGGAACCGGAAAAACAGATCATCGGAATCGCCCACGCAGACGCTTACGAAGACTCCCTGTACGTCATGGAAGAAATCCAGAAACACATCAAAGTCCGTGGCTTCATCAACACCTCCTACGACTTCTGCACCGGCAGCCACGTAGGCCCCGACACCATCGCCATGTTCTTTATGGGCAACGACCGCGAATTACAGGGCATGAAATAATTTCTTAAATTAATCATCATAAATCCAAAATGACAGATAGTATTCCAGAACATCCGTTTTAAAATACTACCTGTCATTTCTTAATCCAGTCAATAACTTCCAATTGCATCCACCCCTTCTCCCTCAGCCAATACCAAGCCCGAAAGCAGACTGCGCTGTTTGCTGCAACACTTTGTGAGCGGTTAGGGGAAGCTTTGAGATCCAGCACCTACGTAGACTTTCGCGAGGGTCCGCTGACCCTCGTGAATATAGTCGAAGTTGGTGATTAGCTCAAAGTTCCCCTGCCCACGTTGCAGCAAACAGCGCAGTCTGCTTTCGGGCGTCCCCGTATTGGCTCACCCTTCTATATTTTACAGATTCGTCCGAATCAATTTCGGCCGATATCCATCTTTTTCCAGTTCCTGCATAATCTGCTGCTTATGCTCCGTACCAAACGCTTCCATAGTAATCTTAAGCTCCACAGCTGCATTTCTGTTTGTACTATAGAACTGGTTATGATCCAGTTTAATAATATTACCCTGCTGCTCCGCAATCTTCTGAGAAACCTTTGTAAGTTCACCCGGACGATCCGGCAACAGAACAGAAATCGTAAAGATACGGTCTCTCTGGATCAGACCCAGCTGAACAACAGATGCCATCGTGATCACATCCATATTACCGCCACTCAGAACAGAAACCACTTTTTTGCCCTTGACATTCAGGTGTTTCAGTGCTGCCACAGTAAGCAGACCGGAGTTTTCTACGATCATCTTGTGATTTTCTACCATATCCAGGAAACTTACGATCAGTTCATCATCTTCTACCGTGATCACCTCATCCAGATTCTTCTGCAGATACGGGAATACATGCTCACCGGGAGTTTTTACCGCAGTACCGTCTGCAATCGTATTGACCGTAGGAAGCGTGGTAACTTCTCCCTTATCCAGAGAAACCTGCAGACAATTTGCTCCTGCCGGTTCCACACCGATCACTTTGATGTTCGGGTTCAGCAGTTTTGCCAGTGTGGAAACACCGGTAGCCAGTCCGCCACCGCCGATTGGAACCAGAATATAATCAACCAGAGGAAGCTCTTTGATGATCTCCATAGCGATGGTTCCCTGTCCGGTTGCTACTGCCGGATCATCGAAGGGATGGATAAATGTATATCCATGTTCTTCTGCCAGCTCATAAGCATGTGCACAGGCATCATCGTAGACATCTCCATACAGGACAACTTCCGCACCGTAGCTTTTTGTTCTCTCGACTTTGATCAGTGGTGTTGTGGTCGGCATAACGATGACAGCCTTTGCACCGTATGCTTTTGCCGCATAAGCCACACCCTGCGCATGATTACCTGCGGAAGCGGTGATCAGACCTTTTGCTCTCTCTTCTTCTGTCAGTGTACTGATCTTATAGTACGCACCTCTTAACTTGTACGCACCGGTTCTCTGCATATTTTCTGGTTTAAAATATACTTTATTTCCTGTCATCTGACTGAAATAATCACTGAAAATCAATTTTGTATCCTGGGTTACTCTTTTTACAACCTCTGAAGCCTCTTCAAATTTGTCAATGGTAAGCATTATGATTCTTCCTCCTCTGTTTTCACATCAAACAGTGCATTTACAAACTGTTCTGCATTGAATTTCTGCAGATCATCGATGGATTCTCCCACACCGATATATTTTACCGGAATATCCAGCTCGGACTGGATGGCTACGGCGATGCCGCCTTTTGCAGTTCCGTCCAGTTTTGTAAGAATGATACCGGTGACGTTTGCCACCTCTTTAAACTGTCTCGCCTGTGCCAGTGCATTCTGTCCGGTCGTACCATCCAGAACAACCAGTGTCTCCAGATAAGCATCCGGATATTCTCTCTCCAACACACGGTAAATCTTTCGAAGTTCTTCCATCAGATTCTTTTTATTATGAAGACGTCCTGCAGTATCACAGAGCAGTACATCTGCATTTCTCGCTTTAGCTGCTGCTACGGCATCGTACACGATTGCTGCCGGATCTGCACCGGCCTGTCCCCCGATCAGATCCACACCGGCACGATGCGCCCACTCTGTCAGCTGCTCTCCTGCGGCTGCGCGGTATGTATCCGCTGCTGCCACGATGACTTTCTTGCCCTGATCCTTCAGTTTTCCTGCCAGTTTTCCGACAGAAGTAGTTTTTCCCACACCGTTGACACCTATCACCAGCACAACGGATTTTCTGTTTTCAAATTCATAGGCAGTATCACCCACATCCATCTGACGTTTGATCTCATCGATCAGAAGCTGTTTACATTCCGAAGGTTCTTTGATCTTCTTTTCTTCCACTTCTTCCTTCAGATGCTCAATAATAGATGTTGTGGTATTGATACCAATATCCCCCATCACAAGGATCTCTTCTATTTCTTCATAGAAATCATCATCGATACTGGAAAAGCCGCTGAAAATAGAGTCAATTCCGGCCACGATATTATTTCTCGTTTTTGTCAGACCCTCCCGGAGACGTCTGAAAAAACCTTTCTTTTCCTCTGACATATGGTTTCCTCTCTTACTCTCAACTTTTTCATCATTTTGTCTCTGTCACTTTACTGTACGACTTCATTATAAAATGATGTATATACTACTGCAAGTCTTTTTTTGATTTACAGATAATTCCTACTCGTCCAGCTGATTCTCGATCAGGTTGACCGATACCAGCGTGGAAACACCTTTTTCCTGCATGGTGATACCGTAGAGGCGGTCTGCCGCGTTCATTGTACCCCGTCGATGGGTGATCACAATAAACTGTGTGTTTTTTGTAAGTTTGTGCAGATACTGTGCAAAACGGGTAACGTTGGAATCATCCAGTGCCGCCTCGATCTCATCCAGCAGACAGAAGGGTGACGGTTTCAGGTTTTGTATGGCAAAAAGCAGTGCAATGGCTGTCAGTGCCTTTTCCCCACCGGATAACTGCATCATATTCTGCAGCTTCTTTCCCGGTGGCTGAGAGATGATCCTGATACCGGCTTCCAGTACATCCTCATCTTCCATCAGTTCCAGAGTACCCTTTCCGCCCCCGAAAAGCTGTTTGAATACTTTATCGAATTCCACGCGGATCTCCTGGAACTTTTCTGTAAACTGTTTACGCATTCCCTCATCCAGTTCTGCAATGATTCCTTTCAGTGTCTCTGCTGCCTCCACCAGATCGGTATGCTGTGCGCTTAAGAACGTGTGACGTTCCAGAATCTCTTTATATTCCTCGATCGCATTGACATTGACATTACCCAGTTTTCGGATCGCATCTTTTAATTCTGCGATCTGCTGCCGGATCACACTGCGCTCCGGCATGTCTTCCATCCGATAGGTATTCGCCTGTCCCGGTGTGACCTCATACTCTTCCCAGAGATAATTAATCTGGTTATCCTGCCGTTCTTCCAGTTTTTCTTTCTGGCTGTTCAGTCGGAAACATTCTTTATCCATCCGGCTGATATGTGCAGACAGTTCATCCCGGCGGCTGAAGAATGTCTTATGCTGACTGTTCAGTTCTTCTTTCTTTTCCAGATACTGCTGCATCTGCGCCTCGTCTTCCTCACGGATTCGGCTGGCTTCCTGAATTGTTTTCTGAATAGACAGAATATTGTGTTCTTTTTCTTCTTTTTCCTTGCCACCCTCTTCCAGAGATTCCTGCATCTGTTGCAGTTCACCTCTCATTGCCGCTTCTTCCTGATGGATACGGCTGAGATTTTCTCCTGTAAAGCTCACTTTCTGTTCCAGCGAAGCATAAGCCACCTGGATCTGGTTCAGTTCCTGACTGTAAGAAGCTTCCTGTTCCTGCAATTTTTCCAGAATTTCCTGCTGACTGTTCACCAGTGCTTCCTGTTCCTGCTCTCTGGCTGTGGAATGTTTCATTTCTTCCCGGATGGATGAACTGCTTTCCTTGATCTCTGCAATCTGTCCTTCAATCTCGCGTCCCTCTGCTTTTAACTGTCCATAGCCGGTCCGCACTTCACGGATGCGTGCCTCTGCCTGGGTGATTCCCACCTTTTCTGTATTCTGACTGATCTGCAGCTGCTGTAACTGCCTGGTCATCTCTGCCAGATCATCCCGCAGTGTATTTCTACGCTCCCGTTTATCCAGGATGATTTTCTGTATCTTTTGCAGCTCTTCTTTCAGTGCTGCCACTTTTCCTTCCAGTTCCTCTATTTCCCGGCGACGTCCCAGAAGATTGCTGCTGTTTCGGAACGCTCCACCGGTCATGGAACCGCCGGGACTTAAGGATTCTCCCTCTAACGTAACAATCCGCAAGGTATGACGGTATTTTCTTGCAATGACGATGGCGTGATCAATGGTATCCACCACCAGTGTCCTTCCAAGAAGCTGTGACAGCAGAGTTCGATACGTACTTTCGGCAGTTACCAGCGTATCGGCGAGCCCGATCACACCTTCTTCTTTCAGTGCTGCGGGATTCTGGAAACTGCTGCTTCGCATATTGGTCAGGGGCAGAAACGTTGCCCGGCCGTACCGGTTTTTCTTCAGATATTCGATCATGACCTTAGCGGTCTGTTCGTTATCCGTAACGATATTCTGGATACTTCCGCCCAGAGCTGTTTCCACCGCTGTTTCATATGCTTTCTCTACCTTGATCAGGTCTGCAACAACACCGTGGATCCCCGGCTGGCGATCCTTCTGTTCCATAACACGCCGGATACTGTTGCCATATCCTTCATAACGTTCTGCAATATTTCGCAGGGACTCCAGACGGGATGCCTCCCTGTGATAGGCTGTCTGTCCCTGTTCCAGTTTCTTATTCTGTTCCTCCATCTGGCTTCGCAGAGAGCCGACTTCCCGCTCCACTTTCCGGTATTCCATCTGTATACCATCCATCTGAGCGCCGATCTCTTTGCATTTTTCCTGATGTTCCTGAATGATCTCCTGCTGCTGTGACTCATCGCTTTTTAGTTTCAGGACACGCTGGCTGAGAGCCGATTTCCGTATACCGATCTGTTCAAGCATCGCATCATAACGCTGCATCTTACCTTTGGTGGATGCCCGCTGATTCAGGATCTCGATGATTTCACTCTTACCATCCTCTATGCTCTGATTTGTTTCTTCTATATTCTGATGCAGAATCGCCAGTTTTTCTTCTGCTTTTTTCTTTCTGACAGCTGCTTCGCCCAGGCTTTCTTTCAGGGCTTCCTGTTCCTGTTCATGTCCGGCTGCTTCCTGCTGTCGGCGGTCAAGTTCCTGACGGATCGTCTGGATACGTTCTTCGTAGTGCTGATGATTCTGCTGGGCTGCGCGGATCTGTTCTTTTAACAGTTCCACACTGTTTTCCAGCTGCTGCTTTTTCAGGGCATTCTCGCTCGCCTGAGTTCTCGCTTCCTGAATCTTCGTATCCAGTTCTTCCAGTTCCTTTTCCAGACGTTCATACTCTGCTTTTGTCTGATCAAACTGTGTCTGCGTCTGTTGCAGCTCATTCTGAGAAATCTGATATTTTTCTTCTGTTTCTTTTAACTGTTCTTTGATATGAGCACTCTCCGCCAGATACATGTTCACATCCAGGATCTTCAGTTCTTCTTTCTTCTTCAGATAGACTCTGGCCGTTTCTGACTGTCGTTCCAGAGGACCCAGCTGCCTGGTAAGTTCCGACAGAATGTCTGTCACACGAACCAGGTTCTGCTGTTCCTCATCCAGTTTCTTTAATGCAGTTGCTTTTCTCCGTTTGAACTTTACAATACCTGCTGCCTCGTCGAAAAGTTCTCTTCGTTCTTCCGGTTTTCCGCTCAGGATCTTATCGATCTGCCCTTGACCGATAATGGAATATCCTTCTTTACCGATACCGGTATCGTAAAACAGTTCGTTGATATCTTTCAGTCGGCAGCCGGTTCCATTTAACAGGTACTCGCTTTCTCCGGAACGATACAGTCGTCTGGTGACAGTCACCTCTTCATACTCGATATCCAGTTTGTGATCGGAATTATCCAGAGTAATGGCTACCGATGCAAATCCCAGCGGTTTTCTGGTCTCTGTACCGGAAAAAATGACATCCTGCATATTTCCGCCACGCAGCTGTTTTGCACTCTGTTCACCCAGTACCCAGCGGACAGCATCACCAACGTTGCTCTTTCCACTGCCGTTAGGGCCTACAATGCCGGTGATACCGTTATGGAATTCAAATACGATCTTATTGGCAAAGGATTTGAATCCCTGTACTTCGATACTCTTTAAATACATACGTCACCTACTGTTTCTGTTTGTTGTCCGTGGCTTTCAGTCTGCAGATCGCACGGTATGCTGCCATCTGTTCTGCAGCTTTCTTGGTTCTTCCGCTTCCCTGTCCCATGCACTGCTCACCGATCCATACTTCCACGGAAAAGGTCTTGTCATGATCCGGTCCGCTCTCACCCAGCGGATGGTAGGAAATCTCTCCCGGGATATTTCCCTGTACCATCTCCTGGAAGATAGTCTTGCTATCAAAAAAGAGTTTTTTGTGTTCCATATCATTTAACACATATTTCAGTACAAACTCTTTTGCATTAGCAAATCCACCATCCAGATAAACCGCACCGATTACAGACTCCAGTGCATCCGAAGTTACAGAATCTCTGTGACGTCCACCTGTCATTTCTTCTCCTTTCCCCAGACGAAGAAAGCTTCCCAGTTCAATTTCTCTGGCGCAAAATGCCAGTGTCGGCTCGCATACCAGGCTTGCACGCAGTCTGGTCAGCTCTCCCTCCGGCATCTGTGGAAACTGTGCAAATAAATGTTCACTGCTTACCAGTTCCAGCACTGCATCTCCTAAAAACTCCAGCCGTTCATTACATTCGATCCGGTTCATCTTATGTTCATTGGCATAGGAGCTGTGACTCAATGCCTTTTCCAGAAGTTCCGGATTCTGAAAATGATATCCTATCCTTTTTTCCAGTTCCTTTAATTCTCTCATATTTTCTCCCGATTTTATTTTTCACATATCACCTTCGGTGATTGTATATTGCCCTGTGACTATTTCCTGTTCTGTCAGAGAACAGTTTACTCCACAACTCTCTGGATCAGATCTATCGCATCTGCCACCGTCACGATTTTTTCTGCTTCTTCCTGTGGAATCTCAATATCAAAAGCATCCTCTACTCCCAGAATAATCTGATACAGATCCAGAGAATCTGCTCCCAGATCCTCGGTAAAGGTGGTCCCCGGCATCACTTCCGAAGCATCCACATTCAGTACTTCTGCAATTATCTGCTGTAATTTTTCCAGTTCCATCTCTAATTATCCCCCTTATTATCCTGCTTCATATTCTCCTGAATCTTTCCGCAGATATCTTCTTTTGAAAATGTAATACACTGAATCAGTGAATTTTTGATCTCATTGGCTTTCGAACTTCCGTGAGCCTTGACTACCAGCCCTTTCAAACCAAGCAGAGGTGCTCCACCGTACTCGCTGGCATCAAAACTTTTGAGTGTTTCTTTTAATGCCGGTTTTACCAGAAGAGCTCCGATCTTACTGCGCAGAGTGCTCATCATCCCTGCTTTTACCTTGGAAATCAAAGTGGCTCCTACACCCTCGTACAGTTTCAGGATTACATTTCCCACGAATGCCTCACAGACTACGACATCACAGACTCCTTTCGGAATATCTCTGGCTTCCACATTTCCGATAAAGTTAATATCTTTGCACTCTTTTAACAACGGATAGGTTTCCTTCACCAGTGCATTCCCTTTTTCTTCTTCTGCACCGATATTGACCAGACCTACCTTCGGGTTTTTCACTCCCATCACATATTCCATATAAATAGAACCCATGCGTGCAAACTGTACCAGATGAGAAGAACGGGCATCCACATTGGCACCACAGTCGATCAGCAGGGAAACACCGGTTGCTGTCGGAATCAGTGGAGCCAGAGGAGCGCGTTCCACGCCTTTGCTTTTTCCTACCAGGACCTGTCCGCCTACCAGTACAGCTCCTGTACTGCCACAGGATACAAAAGCAGAAGCTTCTTTACTTCTTACCATTCGCAGTGCCTTTACCAGAGAGGAGTCTTTCTTTTTCTGAATAGCGTGTACCGGCGGTTCTCCGGTTTCAATGATCTCAGATGCATGAACAACTTCCAGACGTTCCTTCGGATACGTATATTTATCCAGTTCTTTTTTCAGAACATCCTCCTGACCTACCAGATATACATACAGTTCAGGCTTCTCCCGCAGTGCTTCGACCACTCCTTTTACCGGTTCCTGTGGCGCATAATCGCCACCCATAGCGTCCACGGCCACTTTAATATATTCGCTCATATTTCATCCTCTTTTCCAATAAACCTGTCATATCTCTGTCCCTTTTTCTCATGGAACAAGTAACGTATAACTATCTATATGATACTAGACATTGTGTAAAAAAGCAATGAAAATGTACATAAAAGGGACTTGCCTTTCCTGACAAGTCCCCTGTTTTTCCTGTTATAAGATTTCCTTTTCTGCTACTGCATCACACCGTCAGATCCCAGATGATAACCGTCTACATCCGTATCATGTGCCATTGCACCGTTTTCCTGGAAATAATACCACTTATCTCCTTCCTGATACCAACCGGTACGGATATATCCGTTCTCGTCAAATACATACCACTGACCGTCAATTTCCTGCCAGCAGCTGGTTGGATAAGTTCCGTCCGCATTCTGATACCACCAGTTTCCATCGGTCTGCTGCCAGCTTCCGGAAGCTACTTCTTCTGTAGTCTCTTCTTGTGTATCCCCGGTTTCTTCCGGTGCTGCTTCCTGCTCAGTGATAGTAACACATTTGGTTCCGCTGGCTGTCAGCTGAACTCCGTCACCTACTGTATTGGTTACTACTACATAATAGTAAATTGTTCCGGACTCAGTGGTCGGCGGTGTATAGGTTGCTTCTGTTGCACCGTCAATAGCTGTTCCACCTCCATTGGAATCCACATTGTTCCGATACCACTGATAGCTTAACGTTCCTTCGGATACTGTGGCTTCCACAGTCAGCGCATCTGCAGTCGCATGCAGATCGTACGTAACCGGGTCTCCCATCTCAGAAGTGATCTGTGGTTTTTCCACACTGTCATCAATATTTGCTGCATTCAGATCCACAGTAACTTCCTCTTTTTTTGTGTCTTCACTGTTATTTCCTACCAGGATACCGATTGTATCTTTTGCTGAGCAGGCAGTCATAAGCGGCATACAACAGAGTGCTATGCCTGCAAGCAATCCCCTTTTTAATCTCATATTATCTACTCCTTTTATTTTGAAATTGTTACAATTTCTTTTCATTCCTGTGTTGTATTGTAACATTTTCATAATTATATGTCAACTGAAAGGCTTCCCCTCTTCCTTACAGCTGAGCAGTTACAAAAATGTCGTAGATCGCACGGATCGCAGTCTCAAAATCACGGTTTTCCACACCGATGATAATATTCAGTTCACTGGATCCCTGATCGATCATCTTTACATTGACATGATTATGTGCCAGTGCTGAAAAGATTCTTCCTGCTGTACCTCTGTTTCTTCGCATACCTCTTCCAACGACCGCGATCAATGCCAGATCTGCTTCCAGATCGATGGCATCCGGCGCTACCGCACGGTGAAGACCTGAGATAATGTTCTGTTCCTTTTCTTCGAATTCACTCTGATGTACATACACAGTCAGTGTGTCAATGCCGGAAGGCATATGTTCAAAGGACAGCCCGTTATCCTCAAATACCTGAAGAACTTTTCTGCCAAATCCGATTTCAGAGTTCATCATATCTTTCTCGATATTAATAGAAGCAAATCCTTTTCTTCCCGCAATACCTGTGATCGTATAGGCAGGTTTGTAGCAGGTGCTTTCCACAATAACCGTACCTTTATCCTGTGGGCGGTTGGTATTGCGGATATTGATCGGGATACCTTCCTGACGAAGCGGGAAAATAGCATCTTCGTGCAGTACAGTGGCTCCCATATAAGCCAGTTCCCGGAGTTCTTTGTATGTAATTGTCTCAATGACGGCCGGATTGTCTACGATACGCGGATCTGTTACCAGCATACCGGAAACATCGGTCCAGTTTTCATACAGATCTGCATGGATCGCTTTTGCAACGATAGATCCCGTTACATCAGAACCTCCACGGGAAAATGTCTTCACACTTCCATCATGGAGAGATCCATAAAATCCCGGGATTACTGCATGATCGATTCCTTCCAGTCTTTCTGCCAGCTTTTTATAAGTCATCTCATCGTCCAGATTTCCGTTATCTTCAAAGAAAATACATTCTGCAGGATCCACAAATGTGTAACCCAGATAATTTGCCATCACGATACCGTTCAGGAATTCTCCTCTGGATGCTGCATAGTCACTTCCTGCCTGCGCAATGAAGTTTTTCTCAATCTCTGCAAACTGTTCATCCAGTTTCAGATCCAGTCCCAGTCCGTCAATAATTTCCTGGTATCTCGCCTGGATTTTTTTGATCTTTCCTGCAACCTTTTCACCTTTTTCAGCTGCCCGATAACATTCATAGAGCATGTCGGTTACTTTGATATCTCCATCAAAACGCTTTCCCGGTGCTGACGGAACCACATAACGTCTGGATTCATCTGAACGGATGATATCACCTACTTTTTTAAACTGTTCCGCACTGGCAAGAGAGCTGCCACCAAACTTCACTACTTTTTTCATGTTTTCCTCCTCTGTGCATAACTGTACATATGCGGTTTTTCATTTTCTCCTATTATAGATTTCTCATTTTCATATGTCAATAATAATGTCTTGCTCCAGATAGCACAAAAATCATGCTCTCGCATGATTTTTGTATAAAAACGATATACTGACTGGTTTATTTTTCCATCTCACCCTCACGGTATTTTTCAATCTGCTCATAGTTGCTTGCAAGAGCACCCGTTCCGCTTGCACCATTTGGTCCGAAACGAAATACAAATTTCAGAAGGATTGGCGTTATGATAGTCGTGATCACAACTACAATAACCACAGGTCCCAGGAAGGAAGATCCCATCAGTCCGAGAGCCGATCCTTTATCAGCAACGATCAGTGCAACCTCACCTCGGGAGATCATACCGACACCGATACGGGCACACTGGTAATTCTTATATCCACACACTTTTGCGCCCAGTCCGCAGCCCAGCACTTTCGTCAGTACTGCGACGATTACCAGAACAACCGTAAATCCCACAACTTTTCCGTTCATAGCCGGAAGTACAACTTTGATACCGATACTTGCAAAAAACAGCGGTGAAAGAAGCATATAAGAAATCGTGTCGAATTTGGATGCCAGCCACTGTGTTCTCTGTGTCTTGGATACTACCAGACCTGCCACGAAAGCACCTGTGATATCTGCCACACCGAAGAATACTTCTGCGCAATATGACAACAACAGACAGAATACAAATACCATGATTGCATGGCGATGCAGTGGTCTGTTTGTCAGTTCTTCCCATTTTTTGTAACCATAATAGAATGCCACACCTGCAATCAGCGCAAATACAAAGAAACCTACGATTTTTAACAGTACCATACCGAGGCTTACGGAAGAGTCTGCCATACTGGTAACAATTGTCAGTGCAATAATACCCAGAATGTCATCGATAATTGCGGCTCCCAGGATCGCATTACCGGAATGAGTTTTTAATTTTCCCATCTCTTTCAGCGTTTCCACACTGATACTTACAGACGTTGCCGTCAGGATAACACCGATAAAAATATTCTGTAAAAACGCACTGGCTCCCGCATCAGAATCGATAATTCCGGGCTTGTTAAAGAAATATGCCACGGCAAACCCGCCTGCCAGAGGTACCAGAACACCCAGCAATGCGATCACAAACGAGGCTTTTCCGCTCTTCTTTAACTCGTCGATATCCGTCTCCATACCTGCACAGAACATCAGAACCACAACTCCGATCTCCGCAGCATCATGAATAAAAGTGGTCTCATGGAGAATATTAAGACAGGCCGGTCCCATCAGGAGACCTGCCAGCAATGCCCCTACCACCTGTGGCATATTGTAACGACGTGTTACCAGTCCGAGGATCTTCGTAGTAAGCAGGATCAATGCCAGATCCAGTAAAAAATTGTACGTTGTTTCCATGTTTTTTCCTCCCTGTGTTTTGCGGTTCCCATCTTCAGGTCAGAACCGCACTGTTGCCTACTATAGCATTTTTACACCGGAAAGACAATATTTTTATCTGAAAATTTTAATATTTATCTTACCGCTCAATGGAGGTTTTCCAGTTCTTTCATTCGTTTTCTCCTGCGCAGACGTTCACCGCTTTTATTATATACAAAGAACGATTCCACCAGCAGTTTATTAAAGGGACCCAGCTTGTCTTTGGTTGTTTTATCGTACCGGGTTCCGCCACAGGTAATATAGGAAACACTTTTTACATATTTGATCAGATCCGATTCACAGCGGATATTATCCGGCAGTTTAGTGTACGCCATTCCGATACATTCCAGTCTGTGGGCATCGCTTCCCCCAAATCCGGGTTTATGATACTTTCTTGCCAGTTTTCTGGCCTTTTCGTTCACTTCTTCTGATTCGCAGGCATTGAAAACTTCCACAAAGTCGAACTGTTCCATCAGACTTTTCAGACGTTCTTCGTGAAACTTCTTTCTCGCCTGGGTTTTGATCAGACTGAGGTATTTTTCTCCGTATGGATGCGCCGGTCCGACAATTCCTCCGTATTTGTGTACCACCATGATCAGAATCTGAGCCGGCAGACCGCGCAGTTCAAGAAGTTTCAGCTTCACTCCCTCCGGCATGATCACCAGCATATGTCCACAGTCGATCGTATCATATTCCACACCTTTTAACACCACGAAATCTGTATGATTCTTTCCTTTGATGGAATCTCTCCATTCCCGGTAACCGTCATAAGAGTTGTGATCGGACACCAGCATCCCGCCGAATCCCTTTTCTTTCAGTTTTTTGATATATTCTTCGATCATGACTTTTCCATCCATGGAACCCTCTTTGGTATGGCAATGCATATCGAACTTCATATACCCTCACCCCTTTTCGTACAGTTTTCATAACGACCTGTCTTTTTGCACTTTCGCAGATAGTTATTACTAATTTCTTTACAGATATTATAACCTTTTTCGTACGCAGTTACAAATTATAATTGTAAAATTTTCACCGAAGGTGATTTTAAATGCATTTTTGCTCGTAACTGTGAAGTTACTGAACAGTTACAATTTATGAACAAAATGTATGCGATCGCCGTATATTCGCATGGTTTCTTCATTTCCGCATCGGGTTAATATGCCGTCCTGCAGCGATTAGGAGAAGAGCGGAACAGCCCAGTTGTACCAGAATCGACAGTTCTACCATATGTTCCACCCCAAAGGAATGGCTGTAATCTCCAAAATAGCCACACAGCCGTACCAGTCCGTAGGCGTTGGTTGTCTGCTGTCCGATCAGTCCATAAAGTGTGACTGCCGGATTGAAATACAGAAGATAAACCAGCCCGCCAAGCCGGATGCCTGTAAAATCTTCCCGGTACATTCCCCGCATCTGCTGAATATAGCCGATTCCAAACAGGATACCCACCGTTCCGAGCACCAGGAGTACCACCGTCACATAACTTAAAATCACCGCAACCGTAGTTTTGCGCATGATCGCCGAATAAAAGATACCGATACTTCCTATAAATATACCGGTGATGACAAGATTCAGGATCAGCTGGAACAGATTTACCAGGGTAATTCCCCCATAGATCAGCACCAGTCCTATTACAGGAAGTGTTGAAAAAGAAATCAGGAAAATCAGGCAAAGAGAAGATTCCAGTTTTCCCAGAATAATTTTCCAGGGACTCAGATGAGTAGTGAGAAGCAGATCCAGGGTCTTCCTCTCACGTTCCCCCGCAATGGAACCTCCTGCCAGTCCAGGGATCAGTATACAGATGGCAAGGAACAGACCATATCCCATCAGGACATAACACTGAATCGGAAAACGGTACTGCAGGATCGTCATATAATTTTCTCTTCCGCTCAATCCCATCTGTGCGATCAGGGCAAACAATCCCAGAACCAGATTCACGCCAAGAATAATCCAGGCACATTTCATATTTCTTGTGTAACGTTTCATTTCATTTTCCAGAACCGGATTCTTCCTCATACTGTCGTTCCTCCCTGTACCGGATCTGTAAGATGGAAAAATACAGATTCCAGATTATTATGTTCTCTTCGAAAAGAAGTTACCAGCACCTTTTGCTCCACCAGTTGTCTCAGAAGCTGCGCTTCTTCTTCCCTGCTTCCGGTAAAAAGAATGGAAATCATATTTTTATCGATTGCTATTCTGGATACCAGTGGATGCCGGTTCAGCAGGTGAACGGCAGTCTCCAGATTCTGATATACCTCGATCAGGATCGGATTAGAACTGTCGATAGATGTCATGATTTCATCGATGGAGCCTTCCAGTACCATTTTCCCCTGATGGATAACTCCGATATTGCTGCACATATCTGCCAGATCAGACAGAATATGCGAACTGATCAGCACCGTATATCCCTCTTCACACAAACTCCGCAAAACTTCTTTAAAGATCCTCCTTGCACCCGGATCCAGTCCGGATGCCGGCTCATCCATCACCAGAAGCTGTGGCCGGTGAATCATGGCACGGGCAAGACAGAGCCTCTGCTGCATCCCTCTGGATAATTCATCTACCATACGGTCTTCAATATGAAAGAGCTGTACCCGTTCCAGCACCTCCGAAGCCCTTAATCGTCCCTCTTTTTCATCGATTCCATAGGCAGCCGAATAAAATTCCAGATATTCCATCACCGTCAGATTATCATAGACACCGAAAAAATCCGGCACATAGCCAATCTTACTTTTTAAGACGCGTGTCTCCTTTTCTGCCCGGATACCATCGATCCACACTTTTCCTGAAGTCGGCCGCAGTAATCCGGATATGATTCGGATCGTGGTCGTTTTTCCGGCACCGTTTGGTCCTACAAATCCATACAGCTGTCCATGCCCGATTTCCATATTCAGTCCGTCCAACGCCGTTACGTGAGGATACCTTCTGGTCAGACTTTCAATCTTAAGCATCCGGGTTCACCACCTTTCCTGTGATCTGCAGACAGGGAAGTGTACAGTTTTTATCCGTCACATCCATGTCGTCCGCCACCTGATAGCGAACCCGCAGCGTCCCATCTGCCGACAGATATTTTTCCAGTTCCGTCCTGTCAAACACTTTTTCCCATTTCGAAATCGTCTCATATTCTCCACTGGACCAGCAATAAAAAGCAACCTGCCCACGAAATGATTCAAAATATTTCGGATCATCATATTCCGGTTTAAAGAATTTTATTCCTGTAATTTCTCCCAGTCCGGAAAGATCATAGTCAAGGACTGCATCCTGTCCGTACATCAGATTCGTTCCCGCGGTCGCACTTCCACTTTCCACAGACGCCAGCACTTCTCCGTTCGGACAGAATATGGTTCCCTCTTCCTTTTGCCAGCTGATATCCACCGGCATATAAAACTGCGTGATTCCGTCTACTTCATAACCGGAATTCATCTCAAAAGAAGTATCACTGTTGGAAATCGCTCCGAGGAGGCAGACACCTTCGATTTCTTTCCTTTGTGCATCCCATATCTGCTCCGTCACGGCGTTCACCGCATAATCCGGATACTCTGTATCTTTCAGATCCAGATATTTTCTCAGAATCTTTTCCAGGCCTCCATTTCCATAGGAATGGATTTTTTCGGAAAAAGTACCTTCTTCTCCCGGTTCCAGATCTCCCAGAAATACGATACGGTTCGTGAGTACAAGAATCGCATTCTCGATTCTGTATCCTGTAGGGTTCTTCCATCTGCCTTCGATATGCTCATTGTCCCCGGATGCATGGATCTGTATTTCTTCTTCCGGTGATACTGCATGATCCCTGTTCAAAAAGAATGCATTGCCTGCAAACACCGGCAGCCTGCTGAATGTCAGTTTGTAACAGTCTTCTTTTTCATAGATTTCCACTTTATCCGTGATATTTGTATTGACATTTTCTGCACTGTATCCGCTTTCTGAAGACATTGTCAGATGATAACTTTTATCCAGATACAGCTGATATGTATTGTTATATGGCGCCTGCACACCCAGCTGCAGCGTTTCTCCCCAGATATGATCCTGCTGGGTATACATCCGTCTCATGGTAAGAACCGGGGCAGTCAGTCTGGTGCCGGTTCCCAGCAAAGCTACAATACCAAGGAAAAGAACAGAAAGCAGTGTAACTCCTGACCAGAAATATTTTCTTTTTCCCTGTTTTTTCAGGATCAGGTACAGTCCCGGTCCTGCCAGACAGGCATAAAAAAGAATCAGTATAAAATATTTGATCAGACCGGGTCGTTTTCGTACCGGAATCTGACTGGTGTCATAGCCGGTATATACAACATAGCCCCATTTTTCACTGAGCATGTCAAAAAATGTTGTTCGTGATTCTCCATTCAGAAAATTCTCAAATACTTCAAAAAAATCCTGCCCGTCTTCAACAGTAAGCAAGATACCTCCTTCCTGCTGCCAGCGATGGAGTGTCACCCACTGTTCTCCGGAAATCGCAGCCTCCGGTCCGATCAGCAGTGCATCCAGTTGACCCAGATCTTTCCAGCTGTCCGGAATCTCCGATGCATCCATCTGATAAACAGACACAAAAATATCACCCATGCCTTCGGTAGTTTCCGCAGAAATCTGTATCCCGTCAAGCTGTTGCACATCTTCCGGCTGTGCTCCTATAACTCCGATCAACGCAATGTTCTGGTTTGCAGAAAAGTCCTTACTCAGTGATGCTGTCTGTACTGTTCGGGACCCATCTTTCAGATACGCCTGTACTGTACCATTAGACCATGGAAATGTCAGATAAAACGTTTCCTGCCGTGTTTCCCCTGCAGCGAGTGCTATATTTTTCTTCCATACGCACACTTTACTTCTGGTATAGTCCATATCATTGCCGATCATCGTCAGACTCTCTCCCAGATCAGATTCCTGATTGCCGGCAACCGGCACTTCCATCTCCAGCTGTCCTTCAAATGCTTCCCCATGATTTGTCAGTGTTGCCGTAACCGGCAGGCAGGCATCACTGTTTCCCGCCTTGCCGTTAAATCCCCAGTTTAATGTTATCTCAATGTCGTTCTCCGGCTCATCTTCTGCCCATACCAGGCAGGGCAGCAGCAAGATCAGCAGTACCAGTACTATTCCCCGGATATGTTTTCTCATATCTGTCTCTCCTTTGTCTGTTGCAACGGAAGCCATACAGAAAATACCGTTCCGTCAAGATCACTTTTCACCTGTACGTCTCCGCCATGAAGCACTGCGATCTGATGAACGATAGCCAGCCCAAGACCGGTTCCTCCCGTATTCTGTGAACGCGACTGTTCCACCCGGTAAAACTTCTGAAATAATTTTTCCAGATCTTCTTTCGGGATCACATACCCATAGTTGATCACCTGTACCAGAACATGTTCATGTACCACTTTTGCTGCCACACGGATGATTTTTCCGTCTTTTCCATATTTGACCGCATTATTCAGAAGATTTTCAAAAAGGCGTGCCAGCAGATTACCGTCCCCCTCCATGGGAATCCCATGTTCCACGCAGCTGAACTGGGCTTCCAGACCGTTTTTTTCAAAACTTGGCCACGCTTCATCCAACAACTGTTCCAGTAGTTTCTGCAGATCCAGTTGCTCCAGATGCAGACTCATCTCCTTATGTTCCATCTTCACAAAGCCAAAAAGTTCGTTCGTCAGCTGTTCCAGATGCAATGCTTTCCGGTATGCAATATCCAGATACTGTTGTCTGGTCTGTTCATCCAGATCAGGTCTGTTCTTCACCCAGTCCAGATAACCGATCACCGATGTCAGCGGTGTACGCAGATCGTGAGCCACACTTGTCACCAGATCATTTTTTGTACGTTCCGATTCCCGTTCCCTCTCCATCAGATCCTTTACATGGCGTTCCATCTGGTTCATATACCTGGCAATTTCTCCGAATTCGTCCAGATTCTCTACGGGAATCTCCTGATCCAGATTTCCGTTTGCAATATCCCGCATGGCACGTTCCAGCATCCGCACATAACTCATATATTTGTGGATCAGGGCGTAAAAAGTAAACAAAAAAGTAAGCGCTCCGCAAACCCCGAGAATCATCAGGCGATAACCGGGATACAGCCCGTCCGGCCCCAGCATGGCACTTCGATATCCCATATAACGCAGCTTTCCTGCCACTTTATAGATCAGAAACGCCATCACAACTTCCACGATTCCGGTAGCTGCCAGACTGATGATCGTAAACCATGCGATTCTTCCTTCGAATGTCTGAATCCATCTACTGCTCAATTTTATATCCAACCCCCCAGACTGTCGTAATGATCTTATCGGTTCTGGTATCATCCTTCATCTTGCCACGAAGCCGACGGATATGTACCATAACGGTATTATTGGCCTCATATACCTTCTCATTCCATACTTTTTCAAAAATCTCATCCGTACTGAACACCCGACCCGGATGAGAAGCCAGAAGATACAGAATGTCAAATTCGATTGGCGTAAGCTTAATACTCTCTCCATCCACAAATACCTGATGTGTTTCCTTGATAATAGTCACGTGATTCAAACGGATCGTGCTATCCTCAGCCCCTTTCTTTTCATTCGCCGGATTCAGATCCCGGTAACGCCGAAGCTGTGACTTCACTCTTGCCATCAGCTCCAGAGGGTTGAAGGGTTTTGTCACATAATCATCCGCCCCCGTCGTAAGCCCCACGATCTTATCTAACTCCTGTGTCTTTGCGCTGACCATAACAATCGGCACGTTATGCTTCTCCCGTATCTTCCTGCACATCTCAAGCCCATCCATCTTCGGCATCATAATATCCAGCAGCACCAGATCAATCTTCTCACGTTCCATAATCGCAAGTCCCTCAAGAGCATCCTCACTCTTAATTACCTGATACCCGTCACTGATCAGATACAGTTCCAGCAGATCTGCAATTTCCTGCTCATCATCCACAACTAAAATTCTGGTTTCTTCCATCTTATATTTCCTCCATGTCCCCTTATGTATTTCTCAGAATCCAACTTTAAAATGTAACTCTTCTACAGTTCATCTCACAGGCTCTCTCCTGCCAGACAGTTACTTCCGTCTCCTTTTTTCTGTACTCCATCGGGTATTCGTTCACCCATTCTCCTACAGTGTACCACCATCCCCTCACCAAAGTCCTTACCAAAAACTTAAAATCTCACAAACCTTTCCCAGACAGAACCACCAAACTCCGCCCCCACCGGCAAGCACCACTGCCAAAAGCTTCAACCTTCCATCTTACCCATAAGCTGCAAAAACGGACTTTAGATCGTGTCTAAAAAATCATTTCCGCAATCTGCAAGCACCACTTTGTAGTATATTTTACCCTCATTCGGATAAAATCTCCCACAAACTAGGATTCGCAGCTCACGAAAAGCCTTTTTCAGACACATTCTAACTCATCACTTGCGTCAAACAAAAACAGATCACCGGGTTAAATATTGATATGCACTGCAATAAACAGCGGCTGACCTGTGATTCCCTGGGTGAACAACACTTTGTGGGCGTTTAGGGCAACTTTGTTCACCCAGGGAATCACAGGTCAGCCGCGTCCCCTTAGTCAAAACCTATATTTGTATTTTGTTTTACTCATTTTCATTCTTGCCGCAAAGATAATCAATAAACTGCTGTGCCGTCCTGCCCGACAGTCCACCATGCTGCAATTCCCACTTATTGGCCTCAAGCAGAAGTTCCTCCTCCGGCATCTCCACCTGATGTCTTTCTGCAAGCGTCTTCACGATATTCTGGAACTGCTTTTTATCCGGCGCGCAAAAGAAAATCGACACACCAAATCTTGCAACCAGAGACAGTTTCTCCTGAACAGTATCGGAAGAATGCAGATCATCTCTTCTCTCTTCTTTATCCGAGAATTTCTCCCGAACCAGATGTCTTCGATTAGAGGTCGCATAGATCAGAATATTATCCGGTTTTTTCTCCAGACCACCCTCGATCACAGCCTTCAGATACTTATATTCGATTTCAAACTCTTCGAAAGACAGATCATCCATATAGATAATAAACTTATAATTCCGGTTTTTCACCTGTGCGATAATATCATTCAGATCCTTGAACTGGTGTTTGTACGCCTCTATAATACGAAGTCCCTGATCATAATACTGATTCAGGATACCCTTGATGCTTGAAGATTTTCCTGTACCGGCATCACCAAACAGCAGACAGTTATTGGCCGGCCGCCCCTGTACAAATGCCTCTGTATTATCAATCAGTTTTTTCTTGGCAATCTCATAGCCGACCAGGTCGTCCAGATGCACATGGGCAATATTGGTAATCGGCACGATCCGGGCAGGAGTCACCGTTCCGTCGATACGGAATGCCTTGTGAAGTCCCAGTTTACCAACACCGAATTCTTTATAAAACTGTACCATATCATCCATGAACTCTTCCGTGGACTCTGCTTTTGCCAGTTTCTGCGCCAGTGTACAGATCCGGTCACGGATCCGTTTATTAAAGACCTTGCTGCCTTCATTGATATTCTGATAATCGGTGATCAGACTGCTGTCCACCGACGGATAAATCTTCTCCAGTTCTTTCAGATCAAAGTCATACAACTGTTTAAAGATTTCAAAATCATGCATCGCGAATGCATTAATAGTGCCTTCCACCGGACCTACGATCTCACAGGCCGTACTGAACGCATTTTCATGATTGACCAGCAGATAGGTCAGATAATCATGCCACAGGTTTCCCGCAAACCCGTAGGTTCCTGCCATCTCTACCAGCTGATGAATACATGCAAAATACTCCCCGTCCTTTCCGTAGAGTACCTTCGGATGAGAGATATCTTCCATCAGCATGGTCATCTTCTCCAGCAATTCTCCCTGTTCAAAATCACGATATAAAATGCATTCTCTTATTCCTGTCATTGTCTTTACCTGTCTTTCTTACCTCTCAATATGTAATTACTTATTCCGGCTGTTCCCTGTCTTCGCATCCGGACAGTTTCATGTATCATTAATAATTTCCAAGAATCCGCAGATTGTTCACCTCTCTGGAAATACCATACAGCGCATTCTTCACACCGCTGTCACTCAGATTTCCTTCAAAGTCAACAAAGAAACGATATTCCCACTTTTTCTCCGGAATCGGACGGGATTCGATCTTTGTCATATTCAGATCATTATAGATAAAATGGGACAGTGTGTTATACAGACTTCCACTCTCATGTGGAATCTCAAAACATACACTGATTTTTCCTGCTTCTTCCTGATAAATCTCTTCTTTGGATACGATAATAAACCGTGTGGAATTCTGCCGACTGGAGAATACATGCGGTTTTAAAATCTGAAGTCCGAAACACTGTGCCGCATATGGGCTGGCAATTGCCGCCTGAGTCAGATCTCCGTCTTCTTTTACTTTCTTTGCTGCCATTGCGGTGTTCAGATACTCTTCCGCTTTCCATTCCGGATGCTGCTCCAGAAACTTTCTGCACTGAGACAGTGCCTGCGGATGAGAATACACGGTCTTGATATCTTCCAGTGTGGCATTTTTCAGACCCATCAGAGCATGATCCACCTGAATGATCTGTTCACCCACGATGCTGTGATGGTATTCCACCAGAAGATCATAAATATCTGCAACGATACCGGCAGTAGAATTCTCGATTGGCAGTACCGCGTAATCCGCATCTCCGTTTTTGATCGCTTCCATAGCATCCCGCCAGGTTTCCACATTGTAATTTTCAATGGATTCCCCGAAAAAACTATGCATCGCAGTAAAACTGTATGCTCCTTCGACACCCTGAAATACTACTTTGGCCTTCTGCATCGGCAAAGAAGAAACTTTCCGGAACGGAATCTTTTCTGCTTTGCCTTTTTCTGCCAGTATCCGGTACTGCAGTTTCCGGCTCATCGCCATCATCTGCCGGAACAGCTCGTAGACACCTACACGGTTAAAGGAGTTGGATGCATACTTTTCCAGTGTATTCAGTTTTTCTTTTTCCCGCTGTGGATCCAGTACTGCTTTATTGTTGGAAATCTTATATTCCGCCACCTCTGCACTCAGCTGCATCCGTTTTTCAAAAAGTTCTACGATTTCTTTATCAATACCATCAATCTGATCTCTGATCTCGAGTAAATCCAATACTTTATTATCCATTTTTTCTTTTCCTATTCCAAATTTTCACTTAATTTTGTCAGATCACCGATAAAAGACAGTGAACCGAATGCCACGATCACATCTTCTTTTCCGGCCAGCTTCATGCCAAGCTGCAGGGCTTCCTCCAGAGAATCTGCCACATGTACCTGTTTCGGTGTCTTATATCTGCAAAGAACCCCTCCCAGCTCTTTGGCGGGAAGTGCCCGGGGATTATCCGGGGTTTCCATCGCAATGATCTCCCTTGCCATCGGTGCCATTCTTTCTGCAATGGTTTCATACTGTTTGTCCCGAAAAACTCCCATCAGGAAAACAAACTCCCTGTTCGGAAAATACATTCTTAAAGATTCCTGCAGTTTTCTGGCCGCATCCGGATTATGTGCACCATCTACTACCAGATAAGGGTCTTTTTTCAGAATAGTAAATCGACCATTCCATCGTGCTTTTCCCATACCACTTCGGATCTGCTCCCCGGAAATCTGATACCCTGTATCCTGCAGAGCCCGAATACCCGCCAGTGCAAGCACTGCATTTTCCAGCTGATGTGAACCGGCCAGATGAATGGTATAGGTCTCTTTCTGATAGCGGAATACCATGTGGTCAAGATCTGCTGTTACAAGCTCTGCTTCTGTTTTATCCCCAACATACAGCGGGCATCCCAGCTTCTTACTTTCCCGTTCGATGACATCCATCGCCTCTTTTTCCTGTCTGCAGGTGACAACACGGCTACCGGGTTTGATAATACCGGCTTTCTGACCGGCGATTTCTCCCAGCGTATTCCCCAGATACTCCATATGATCCATACTGATGGATGTGATCACCGCCAGTTTTGTATTTCGGATCACATTCGTTGCATCTGTCTTTCCGCCCATGCCACACTCCAGCAGGACAAAATCACATTTCTTTTCCTTATAATATAGAAAAGAAATGGCAGTCTCAATCTCAAAAGGAGAAGGCAACGGCTTATGCTCTTCTTCCAGTTCCCCGATAGCTTTCACCACGGGATCCATCAGTCGCCCGAAAGCTTCTTCTTCGATATATACTCCGTTGATCTGGATCCTTTCCCGGTATTCATACAGTGTGGGGGAGATAAATCTGCCGATCCGGTAATCTGCTTCCTGAAGGACTGCTGCCAGATACGCACCAACACTGCCTTTCCCATTGGTTCCGGCGATATGGATAAACTGCAGAGTTTCCTGTGGATTCCCCAGTTTTTCCAGCAGGCAGGTAATTGCTTCCAGTCCCATTTCACCGCCGAACCGATGACTTTCATCTATATATGTTCTTGCTTTTATATAATCCATAAAATATGGAACCTCCTATTGCGAGTAAACTGTTGTTATTATAGTACAAACGACACCATTTGACAAGGAACAGTTATTCCTGAAAATCCGACAAAATCCTTTATTTTTCTCTTGCAATCCAAAAGTATTTATTATATGATGTTAGGCAGAGTAAAAATCGATGGTACTCTTTATAGTTTTATAACATACAAGGAGGTATATGATGAGACATCTGATGAGTCCTCTGGATCTCTCCGTTGAGGAGCTTGAGCATCTGCTGGATCTGGCAAATGACATTGAACAAAACCCTGAAAAATACGCACACGCCTGTGATGGTAAAAAGATTGCTACTTTGTTCTATGAACCAAGTACCCGTACTCGTCTCAGTTTCGAAGCTGCCATGATGAATCTTGGTGGAAAAGCTCTTGGTTTTTCTTCCGCCGATTCCAGTTCCGCTTCCAAAGGTGAAAGCGTTTCTGATACCATTCGCGTTGTTTCCTGTTTTGCAGACATCTGTGCCATGCGTCATCCAAAAGAGGGTGCCCCGCTGGTCGCTTCTTTGGCTTCTAAAATTCCCGTGATCAATGCCGGTGACGGCGGACATCAACATCCTACTCAGACATTAACTGATTTATTAACGATTCGTTCTCTTAAGGGACGGCTGGATAACATTACGATCGGTCTTTGCGGCGATCTGAAGTTTGGACGTACCGTACACTCTCTGATCGAAGCTCTGGTTCGTTATCCAAATGTAAAATTCGTCCTGATCTCTCCGGAAGAACTCCGTATCCCGGACTATATCCGTGAAGATGTGCTGAAAGCCAGTGGTCATGAGTTTGAGGAAGTAACCCGTCTCGAAGACGCACTGCCAAAACTGGATGTTCTTTACATGACACGTGTACAGAAAGAACGTTTCTTCAATGAAGATGATTATGTTCGTATGAAAGACTTCTATATTCTGGACAAGGAAAAAATGAAACTTGCCGGACCGGATATGCTGGTTCTGCATCCACTGCCTCGTGTCAATGAAATCTCCACAGAAGTAGATTCTGACCCAAGAGCTGCATATTTTAAACAGGTACAGTACGGCGTCTATGTCCGTATGGCACTGATCCTGACTTTACTGGAGGTAAAAGTATGTTAAATGTAGGACGTATCGAAGAGGGATTTGTTCTGGACCACATCAAAGCCGGCAAATCCATGACAATTTATCATGATCTGAAACTTGACAAGCTTGACTGCTGTGTTGCCATCATCAAAAACGCCCGCAGCAACAAAATGGGAAAAAAAGATATCATCAAAGTAGAATGCAGCGTAGATATGCTGGATCTTGATATTCTCGGATTTATCGATCACAACATCACTGTGAACGTGATTCAGAACGGCAAGATTACCTCAAAGAAAGAACTGCATCTTCCGTCTCAGGTAGTCAACGTAATCCGTTGCAAAAACCCTCGCTGTATCACTTCTATCGAACAGGAACTGGATCAGGTATTTATCCTGACCGATCCGGGAAAAGAAGTATACCGTTGCAAATATTGTGAAGAAAAATACAGAGGACACCGTAATAAATAAAAATGAGGACCGTGATGACTGTGGAACATTCAAACACAGAGAATACTACTGCACTTCGTATCTATTATTGCGGAAGGGAGCAATGTGCTCCCGGACACTTTTGGGGGCCGGCTATCCGCCCCCATTATTTGCTTCACGTTGTTTTGCATGGAAAAGGGGAATTCTTCTATCAGGAGAAAAAGTATGAGCTTTCTGCCGGCGATGCCTTTTTAATCGAACCGATGCAGACCCATTATTATCAGGCAGACAAAGAAGAGCCCTGGGAATATGCCTGGGTTGGATTCGACGGAAGCTGCGTGGAAGAGGTTCTCTCCTCCACAATTTTCCAATCTTCCCCTGTCTTTATCACGGACTCTGCTCTGTGTATTCAGCCCATGATCCGGCTGAATGCCCTGTTTTTTGCTCCCGAAAAGAATCCACTGGGACTGGCATCTGCTTTTCTCCGGCTGCTCTCCTGTATGACCCGTCTGGACACTTCCGGTCGAAATGATCACAATGAACAGTATTATCAGCAGGCACTGGAATATATCAGCAATAATTACTCCTATAATCTTAAGATTCAGGATATAGCAGATTATATCGGCGTGGACAGAACTTATCTTTACAAAATTTTTATGCGGGAAGCGCAGATTTCTCCGAAACAGTATCTCCTTCAATACCGGATCCGTGCGGCAGCAAAACTTTTACAGACACAAAATTATAACGTGACAGAGATTGCTTATTCCTGTGGCTTCCGTGATTCCGCTGCTTTCTGCTATCATTTTCGACAGCAGATCGGCATGACACCAAGACAGTACCGGGAAAAGATACGAAGTGGTACTTATTAAGCAAGTATCAATCCGGATCCGCTTGTTGTTCGCGTAAAAAGATGAAAGGAATCGGGAGTCAGAATAATCTGACTCCCGATTCCTTTCATCTTTTCTTTTATCCTATTCTTTTATCATAGCTGTGTGGTCTATTCTTATTTTTCCTTCACACTCATCCGGTTAATCTGTGTTGCAATATAACCGGCACCATATCCATTGTCGATATTTACCGTAGCAATCCCGTTGGCGCAGGAATTGATCATCGTGAGCAGCGCGGATATTCCATTCATACTGGCACCATATCCCACGGAAGTAGGTACGGCGATCACCGGTTTATTCACCAGACCGCCCAGCACGCTTGCCAGTGCGCCTTCCATCCCTGCCACTGCGACCACGCAGTTTGCATCCTGAATCGCATCCAGCCTTGCAAAAAGACGATGGATACCGGCCACACCCACATCATAGATCCGTTCTACTTTTGCTCCGAAATATTCTGCCGTCTGTGCGGCTTCTTCCGCTACCGGGATATCAGCTGTTCCCGCTGTACATACAGCAATCAGGCCGACACCCTCTTTCTTTTCTTTATTCTCTATTTTCAGGATATGCGAGATCGGATCGTACTGGATCTGCGGATAAATTTCTTTCAGTATCTGGTACTGATGCTCGGATGCTCTGGTTCCAAATACCTCTCCATTCGCTTCATATAACCGTTTTACGATCGGCACCAGATGCGCATCTGCCTTTCCACTGCAAAAGATCACTTCCGGAAAACCGGAACGGATCTGTCGGTGCATATCCAGTTTGGCATATCCCATCTCATCAAAAGGAGCTTTCCGAAAATAGTGTTCTGCTTCTTCAACAGAAATCTCACCCTGTTTTACTTTTTCCAATACTTCTCTCATATCCATCTCTTTGTTCACCTTGTTTTCCTGCTCAATCTTCCTTTGTGATACGTTCTGTTTTCCCTGTTTATTCAGGCAAACACCAGTCTCATGACCTGGTCTACTGTTTCTACCGGGACGATCTCCAGTTTTTCTTTCACTTCTTCTGCTACTTCTTCCAGATCTCTCTCATTTTCTGCGGGAATAAATACTTTTTTGATACCTGCCCGCTGAGCTGCCATCAGTTTTTCAGGAAGACCACCGATTGGCATCACACCACCCCGCAAAGATACCTCACCGGTCATGGCATATTCCGGATTCACCGGTGTATCTGTCACCAGCGAAGTCAGTGCCGTCACCAGTGTGATACCTGCGGAAGGACCGTCTTTTGGAACTGCACCAGACGGGACGTGGATATGCAGATCATTTTCTTTAAATAAATCAGCTTTGTCCGGATGACGTTTTTTCACCAGTGTGATCGCAATCTGTGCTGATTCTTTCATCACATCTCCCAGCTGTCCGGTGATCGTGATTTTTCCGGAACCTTTGGTAAAAGAAGTCTCGATAAACAGAATCTCTCCACCGGCGCTTGTCCATGCAAGTCCGGTCATCACACCCGGCTGTGGATGTTTCAGGATCGTATCATGGATGATCCCCGATCCCAGGAATTCCTGTACCCGTTTTTCATTGACAGTAATACTTTTTTGCTCTCCCCGGACCAGTTTGACCGCAGCATTCCTGCAGATCACATCCACCTGCTTCTTTAGTCCACGCACACCTGACTCTGCGGTATATTCCGCAATTATTTTCTCCAGGGCACCATCCGTAACCTTCAGGTTCTGTGCCTTGATTCCCATCGCTTTCATCGCTTTCGGAAGCAGATGTCTTCTTGCGATATGAAACTTCTCCAGCGGTGTATATCCCGGAAACTGAATCACTTCCATACGATTTAACAGCGGTTCCGGAATCGTATCCGTACTGTTTGCCGTACATACAAAAAATACATTTGACAGATCATAGGGCACATTCATATAGTGATCCGTAAAGCTGTAGTTCTGTTCCGGATCCAGCACTTCCAGAAGGGCACTTGCCGGATCTCCGCCGTAATCTTTTGCCAGTTTATCCACTTCGTCCAGCACCATAACAGGATTCTGAGCCTTACTTCGTTTCATACCTTCCATAATCCGGCCAGGCATTGCACCTACGTACGTTCTTCTGTGACCACGGATCTCTGCCTCATCCCGGATGCCTCCAAGGCTGATTCTTACATATTCCCGGTGCAATGCCCTTGCGATACTCTGACCGATACTGGTTTTACCGGTACCCGGAGCACCCACAAACAGCAAAATAGAACCGGACTGTTTTTTATTCAGTGCCATCACAGCAAGCTGTTGAATGATACGTTCTTTCACTTTCTTCAGACCGTAATGATCTTCATCCAGAATCTCCTCTGCTTCCTGCAGATTGATCTCCGACTGTTCTTTTGTTTTCCAGGAAAGTGAAGTTACAAAATCCAGGTAGTCATACAGCATACCATATTCGTGACTATCTTTTCCTTCCTGTTTCATCCGGTTCAAAACTTTCTCAGCCTCTTTCCTGGCTTCTTCATTCATGCCGGACTGTGCAATCTTTGTTTCAAATTTACGTACATCCGATATATTCTCCGGATGCATCTCATCCAGCTGCTGTTGCAGCAGTTCAATCTGTTTTTTAATCGCAGATTCCCGGTATGCCTGTTCATGAATCTCTTTCTGTGCTTCTTCAGCTTCTTCGCCTACATGGAATATCTCCATAAATTCATAAACAGCTTCCTCAATTTTTTTGCATCGTTCTCTTCTGGAATCTGTCTCTATGATACCATATTTCTCTTCCCATGTGATATTAAAATAAGAAGAAAGTGCACATCCTATTTCTTCTACATTCTTCCAGTGCAAAATCACCCCACGGGCCCAGACCCCCCATGGGAATCCTTTGACGAAACGAAGGATATCCTGTTTCATCTTTTCAAACAATGCTTTCTCTTCTTCTTTCGGAAAATCGTCTACATCCGGAAGAATCGAAGCATCTGCAGTAATCACACCATCTTTTCCCATCTCAGTATCAGAAATCTGTACCCGTTCTCTCACTTTGACACGTACATTTCCTTCTTCATCTACGCTGTCGATGGTGCCAATCACACCAATGGGATAAAAATTATCCGGTGTCATCTGCTCCTTTTCTTCTTTTTCCATCATAAATAATATATCTTCTCCAACAGATTCTGCTGTTATCTCTCCACTGGGAAACACATCTTTTTTAAAGAAAAATGTCACACCTGGCAGTAACAACAGGTCAGAAATCGGCAATGTAATCATTATGTTTCCTCCTTGTTCTTCTTTTGTTAGCACTCATTCTTTACGAGTGCTGATTTTTCATCTTCTATTCTATCACGTTATTTTGAAAATGCAAGTAAAATACGTAAAAAAAGAAAAGCAACCCGAACCTTGTATTCTGATCACTTTTCTTCTTTTTGCTGTAATGTATATCAACCCTTGATTACATGAACCGTTTTGCTGATACATTTGCTGTGTTTCTACCTATTATAATAGCAACTCAAAAACTATGTTTTTGTCAGGTGAAGCGGCGAATCGCAAGGATTGTCTTGCAATTTGCACTTCTGTCATGGGTGATACCCCATTTTGTTCCTTTCGCTTCCACGATTCCGCCATTTCCGTCGTAGATAGCCACATGTCCAGAATAACAGATCACATCACCTGCTCTTGCTTCAGATAAACTTGAAACTGCTGTACCAAGGCTTCTCCATCCTGCTGATGTGGTATAACCACCACTGTAAGCACCGGTGTTTTTCAGCACCTGATATACAAAATGAGAGCAATCAATACCATTGGTCAGGGAATTACCACCCCATACGTATGGATTACCGACAAACTGATCTGCATATGCTACGATAGAACTGCCGGATGCTCCACTGCTGTTTACGGAACCGGAACTGCCTGTCGAACTGCTTTTGTCTGAACTGCTACCTGAACTTGCAGTACTGTTATTGGTGCTTGTACTGCCGGAACTTGCAGTACTGCTGCCTGTTGCTGCATTACTGTTGTTTGTTGTACTGTTGTTTCTGCTGTTTCCACTGCTCTGTGAAGCCGAACTGTTGCCGGAAGAAGTACTTGTCGAGCTAGCCGCTGCTGCCTGCTGACGGCTGGCTTCTTCGGCTGCTGCCTGCTGTCTTGCTGCTTCTTCTGCCGCTGCCTGCTGACGGGCTGCTTCCTCAGCCGCCGCCTGTCTTGCCGCCTCTTCTTCAGCCTGTCGTTTTTCTTCTGCAATCTGATCCAACTGCGCCTGTTGCTGGCTGATCAAATTACTGATCTCATTTGCCTGCTGCTGGGCTGTTGCAATCTGGGCTTCGTAATCACTGCTGGTTGCTTTCTTTTCATCCATCTGTGCCTGTAAGTCTGCCTGCTGGCTCTGCAGATCTGCCTGCTGGCTTTCCAGGGATGCTTTCTGTGTCTCCAGGTCACTCTTTTGTGTCTCCAGATCCGCTTTCTGATTCTCCAGATCTGCCTTCAGATCAGACACCTGCTGTACCACTTCTTTAAAAGCTTCCAGCTGTTTTCTGTCATAATCGTGCATGTTCTGTGCATATTCCACTTTATTCAGAAGAGACGTGATACTGTCCGCACCGCTTAACATATTCAGCCATGCTTCATTTCCACCATTCTCATATATGTACTGGATACGTTTTTTCATATCCGCATACTGCTTGTCGCGATCTGCCTCTGCATCCTGCAGCTGACCGGCAGTTGTCTCAATCTCTCCCTCTTTTTCCGTAATATCTGCTTCTTTTTGTGCAATTCCATCTTCTGTACTTGCAATGTCTGTTTTGGTAGCATCAATCTGAATCATCAGATCTACCATATCTGCATCCATAGCATTAATTTCCGACTGGATCTGCTGCTGCTGTTCAGACAAAGAAGCAATGGTATCATTTGTCTGACTTAACTGGCTCTCTGCCTGGGCTTTCTGCTGTCTGATATCTGATTCTGTATCAGCAAAAACCGTAAAAGACTGAGAAACCATCATTACAAGTCCCAAAAACGCACATACTACTCTTTTTTTCATGTATAACCTCTCTTTTTATTACCTTTGTTGCTTTGTTTTTTAATGACTTTGTAACAATTTCGTTACTTTTTATATACTACCACTTTCCAGGAGCAAATGCAAGAAGTATGTCTCATAATTCGCAGAATATTCACAGAATGGCTATTGTTCACTCCATTCCCAGTAACTCGCTTCGCGATGCACAGAATTTTCATCAAAAAAAGAGAACCGGATCTTTTCCCCGGTTCTCTTTTTATTGATTATCCCTTATTCACGGCCTTTTTTGCTTAATCGATCAGGTTCTGCATGCTCTTCAGTCCTATAACCAGCGTAGAAGTATTATGCAGCAATGCGGAAGTGGTTGGCTGTATGATACCAGTCACACCAAGAGCGATCAGTCCGGCATTAATCAAAATAATCGAACGATAGTTCTTGTGGATCCGTTTCATCAGCCCGTTACTGATTGCTTTTAATGTAACAATTTCGTAAAGATTATCCGCACCGATTGTTACATCTGCTATTTCACGGGCAATCTCCGCACCGTCACTGATAGCGATTCCCACATCTGCAGCTGACAAAGCCGGTGAATCATTGATACCGTCACCGATCATGATCACTTTTCGTCCTGCTGCTTTTTCACGTTCCACAAATCCCGCTTTATCTTCCGGCAATACTTCCGAATAATATTCATCTACACCAATCTGTGCTGCTACAGCTCTTGCGGTACGTTCGCTGTCTCCGGTCATCATAACTACTTCGCTGATTCCCGCCCGTTTCAGAGAATTGATCACCGGGAACGCTTCCTGACGGATCGGATCATGGATACAGATCACCGCAGCCAGTTTTCCGTCAATCGCCAGATACAGATGGGAATACTCTTCCGGAAGTACTGCGAATTTTTCTTCCATGCCGTCCGGAATCACACAATGTTCATCTTCGAAGACAAAATGAGCACTTCCGATGATTACTTTATGTTCATCTATCATTGTGGATATCCCATGTGCAACAATGTATTCTACTTTAGAATGCATCTCTTCGTGGGAAATATTCCGCTTTTTGGCGGCATCAACCACAGCCTTCGCCATAGAATGTGGAAAATGTTCTTCCAGGCAGGCTGCAATACGGAGCAGTTCTTCCTCAGAACGATCGCAGAATGTTTCGATTTTTGCAACCGTTGGCTCTGCCTTGGTCAGTGTACCGGTCTTGTCAAATACAATAGTATCTGCCTCTGCAATTGCTTCCAGGAATTTGCCACCTTTTACCGTGATATCATACAGACTTGCTTCCCGGATCGCCGAAAGTACGCTGATCGGCATCGCCAGTTTCAGCGCACAGGAAAAATCTACCATCAGTACCGCCAGTGTCTTTGTCACATTCCGTGTGATCAGATAGGTCAGACCTGTGCCAGCCAGTGTATACGGAACCAGACGGTCTGCCAGATGTTCTGCTTTTCCTTCCACATTAGACTTGAGTTTTTCGGACTCTTCGATCATGGTAACGATCTTTTCAAACTTACTTCCACCGTTGACTTCCTTGACACAGATGGTCAGTTCGCCCTCTTCGACCACGGTTCCGGCATATGCATATTTCTGTACATTCTTCTGAACTGGAACCGATTCTCCGGTAAGTGATGCCTGGTTGACCATAGCATCTCCGGCTGTTACCACACCGTCAAAAGGAATCACATTGCCCATATGAACAACGATCTCATCTCCTGTCCGGATCTGATCTGACGGCACCAGAATCTCCTGTCCGTCTTTCACCAACCATACCTTGGATACGTGCAATGACATGCTTCTTGCCAGATCATCCACAGATTTTTTATGGGTCCACTCTTCCAGAATCTCTCCGATTCCCAGAAGAAACATGGTAGATCCTGCGGTCTCAAAGTCTCCGCGGAAAATGGATACACCAATCGCAGTTGCATCCAGAACCGGGACTTCCAGTTTCCCTTTAGCAATCGTCCGTACTCCATGCCACAGATATTTCACCGATTTGACTGCAGTGATCACGGAACGAACAGATACCGGAAGAAACATTTTGCTTCCCATACGCATAACCACTTTATTGACCAGTTTTTCCCAGTACTCATTCTGCAGTTCCCGGCCGGAATTCTTCAGATAAGTCTCCGGTACTTTGGCTGTCTCATAATGGAAAACTTTCAGTGCCCGGATTACTTCTTCCCGGTCTCCCACAAAATTAATTGTGGCATCCTGTGTTTTCTCACGGACTTTCACTCCGGTCACCAGTTTCTGGCTGCTCAGATAATAAAGTAACGTATCTGCCTGCTCAAATGTCATACGGTTCTGAAGAAGATGAACACGCATACGTCCCTTGATTTCATGTTTGATTATAAATTTCATTGAATAACACTGTCCTTGTGTAAGTTTTGAACTTGGGGCACGCCCAACTTATTCTTCTGTAAAATCTTCTGCTGTCTCTTCTGTCTCTTTTGTCTCTTCTGTTTCTTCATCTTCTACAACAGCTGCTTTTGCTTCACGTTCTTCATTGATCTGCTGTGCTTCCGCATAAATATCTTCTGCATTTTCCTGAACAGATGTTACCACTTTCATTACACAGGATTTCGCGCGCAGAACTGCTGCTGTGCAGTTTGCATAGAATTTTTTTGCATCATCACTGGCAAGAATTTTGATTCCTGCAGTGCCAAACAGTACACCACCTGCGAAAATACCTGTTTTTTTTGCGTCAAAATTTTTTAAAATGTTTGCCATAATACTCTCTCCTTTGTGTATGAAAATTTTGTTTATCATCTATTATATCTTCTCAGAAATAATTTGCAAGATTTTTTTCCTTAATGAGATTTTTTCTCAATTGAAGATGCTCTTTCGAACCGTTTATTGATATACAATGCAACAAAACAATCCCGGGGCTAGGAGGCCTGTCCGGGATTGTTCGTGTATTTTACAATTCTTTTTCCAGTCATATAACCACAGCTTTCCAGTCCACAGGTCAGTACCTGACGGAACTTTCTGTCAGAAAGCTGAAGCACCGTGCCGTCATCCAGTTCCATTCTGCAACAGGGAACACATTCTAATTCTTCGTCAATATCACTGCCGGTATATTTATACATGTTTTTCCGGTTGATCACTCCGATTTCTTCTAATGTATTCACCATGCGGTACACGGTTGCGGCTCCGATACTGGAATCTTGTTTGCAGGCTTTGTAATAAATCTCCTTGCAACAAGAGCAGTCCTCATCCAGAATAATATCAAGGATGATGCGCCGCTGCCGGGTGATCCGGCAGCCACGCTCTCTTAATTTTGAAATTATGATACTCTTTGGCTCTTTCTGCAATTAATGTCAACACCTCCAAATAGTACCTTTAATGGCTGCAATGTCCTCCGCAATGTGCACAGTCACCACCGCACTGCAGTGATTTGCCGTTCTTTTTATCTTTTACCATACTGCGGACGATAAGTGCTACCACACCAACCAGAACCGCGCCAACAACTACTGTTCCCATGCAAAGGTCTCCTTTCTTAAAGTCAGATCAGACTTTTCTTACGCAACTTTCAATGATTTACTTTCTTTATAAGGTCTGAACAGCATGTACAGGAATGCAATCAGCAGTACAACCGCAACTACTGTCCACAGTCCGAATCCACCACCGGTAAACAGGGTACCAAACTGATAGATACACAGGGATACGATATAAGCAAGACCACACTGATATCCGATAGCGAACCAGAACCATTTTGCATTATTCATCTCACGTTTGATAGCTCCCATTGCTGCGAAGCAAGGTGCGCACAGCAGGTTGAATACCAGGAATCCGTATGCTGCGATCGGAGTCATAACCTGTGCCAGGTTGCCCCAGATCTCAGAACCATTTTCTGCAACTTCTGCAAAACCGAACAGCATACCGAAGGTAGCTACTACGTTTTCTTTTGCGATCAGACCAGTGATTGCTGCAACTGCCATCTTCCATCCTTCACCGGCTTTTGTCCAGCCAAGAGGAGCAAAGATCGGAGCGATCACGTTACCGATGGATGCCAGAATACTGTCATTTAACTGTTCTGCTTCCAGCATACCGAATTTTCCGTCTACCCAGCCGAAGCTCATCAGGAACCACAGAACGATGGTAGATAACAGAATAATTGTACCAGCTTTTTTAATAAATGACCAGCCACGTTCCCACATACTTCTCAGTACATTGCCTACGGTTGGCATATGGTAGGCCGGCAGCTCCATAACGAACGGAGCAGGTTCTCCGGAAAACATTTTTGTTTTCTTTAAGATAATACCGGAGCAGATGATAGCTGCAACACCTACGAAGTAAGCACTCCATGCTACCCATCCTGCATTATTAAAGAATGCACCTGCGATCAGGGCAATGATCGGCAGTTTTGCTCCACAAGGAACAAAGGTTGTCGTCATGATTGTCATCTTACGGTCTCTGTCGCTTTCAATGGTACGGGATGCCATGATACCAGGCACACCACAACCGGAACCGATCAGCATCGGGATGAAGGATTTTCCGGAAAGACCGAATTTGCGGAAGATACGGTCCATGATGAATGCTACACGGGCCATGTATCCACAGCCTTCCAGGAATGCCAGGAAGATAAACAGTACCAGCATCTGCGGTACGAAACCAAGTACAGCACCAACACCGGCTACGATACCATCAAGGATCAGTCCCTGTAACCAGTCAGCACAGTTAACAGCTACCAGCGCTTTCTCAATTGCCGGAGGAATGATATCACCGAACAGAACATCGTTGGTCCAGTCTGTCAGGAATCCACCTACTGTTGTAATAGATACATAGTAAACAATAAACATAACTACTGCGAAGATTGGCAGTGCCAGCCAACGGTTAGTTACGATACGGTCGATCTTATCGGATACGGTCATTCCGCCCTTCTGACCTTTTGTTACGCATTTTCCGATAATAGAGGAGATATATACATATCTTTCATTTGTGATAATACTTTCGGTATCATCATCGAATGCATCTTCCAGAGTTTTGATCTCAGCGGATACATCCGGAACAGATTTCATCTGTTCTTTGATCTTGTCGTCCTTCTCCAGAAGTTTGATCGCAAAGAATCTCTTCTGGGCTTCCGGGATATCCATGCCAAGCATGGTTCCTACAGCTGTGATCGCATCTTCCACTTTACTGTCGAACTCATGTACCGGTGTAACTTCGTTCTTTCTCTCTGCAAGACTTATTGCTTTCTCAGCTGCTTTCTGGATTCCAGTACCTTTCAGTGCGGATATTTCCACAACCTCGCATCCTAACAGTTTGCTCAGTTTGTCAGTATGTATCTTGTCACCCGCTTTTTCTACCAGATCCATCATGTTGACAGCCATGACAACCGGGATGCCCAGTTCCATGATCTGTGTGGACAGATACAGGTTACGTTCGATGTTGGTACCATCTACGATGTTGATGATCGCATCCGGTCTTTCATTGATCAGATAGTTTCTGGCTACGACTTCTTCCAGAGTGTATGGAGACAGGGAATAGATACCCGGTAAGTCCATGATAGTCACATCTTTATGACCTTTTAACTTACCTTCTTTTTTCTCCACCGTTACGCCCGGCCAGTTACCTACAAACTGATTGGAACCGGTCAGCGCATTAAACAATGTTGTCTTACCGCAGTTAGGATTACCTGCTAATGCAATTTTCACTGACATTTTTCTGCTCCTTTTTCTTATTTGTTGAAATGTTGTTATACATTCCTACTAATTTTTGGTCTGCGCTATCTTTTATTAGCTTTCGCTAACGCACAGGCAAAAAAATTATTCAACCTCAATCATTTCGGCATCGGCTTTACGAAGAGATAATTCATACCCTCTTACGGTTACTTCCACCGGATCACCTAACGGTGCAACTTTGCGTACATATACACTTACGCCTTTGGTGATACCCATGTCCATGATTCTTCTTTTTACAGGGCCTTCACCATGCAATCTCTTTACTGTGACTGTCTGTCCAACAGCAATCTCTTTCAGAGTTTTCATAACATTCTCCCTCTTTCCTTGATAATCCGCCTGCTTACACCATGATACGGTTTGCCATATCTTTTCCGATGGCCACACGTGAATCTTTCACATTCACGATCAGGTTTCCCTCGATTTCAGATACGACCGTAACCTCTCCTCCAGTTACAAATCCAAGATTCTCAAGGAATTTTCTTGTCTCTTCTTTTCCGCCAACCTTTTTGATTGTGTTAGTTTCTCCTGGTTTTACCATAGATAACGGCATCATATCAACCTCTTTTCTTTATTGCGAACATATTAATGTTGTTCCTTACTGGCGTTAGTATATGCTAATATCCATTAGATGTCAAGTACTTGTTGGAAATTTTTTTCAATAAGTATTTTCACAGTAACATTATTCACACGTTTTCCCATGGAAAAAACATGTTTGTCAGTTGAATTTTTGTAATAGTTATGCTATACTTATCTATACTTGATGGTAACTGTTCAGTGTTTTGTATCACAGATACGATCTTCTGGACAGCTGCTTTTCTTTTAGTCATTTTTAGTGGAATTGTTCATGAAGGGGGTTTGTAATATGGCAAAAAATGAATCAGCAGAAAATTATCTGGAGACGATTCTGATACTGAGTAAAAAACTTCCTGTTGTTCGTTCTGTAGATATCGCCACTGAATTAGGTTATAAAAAATCCAGTGTAAGTGTGGCAATGAAGCACCTGAGAGAACATCAGCATATCACAGTCACTGATGCCGGATTCATATATCTTACCGAATCCGGGAAAGAGATTGCAGACATGATTTATGAGCGGCACGAGTTGCTCTCTTCCTGGCTGATGCATCTGGGGGTACCGGAAGAGATCGCAACAGAAGATGCCTGCAAGATGGAGCACGTGATCAGTAAGGAGAGTTTTGAGGCTATTAAGAAGCACGTGGGTGCACTGTCGTAAGTGTTGAGAAATCGAAATTTAGAAGTCGACCTTTTATTTTTTAAGGTTGGCTTCTTTTTTAGTTTGTTTGTTCCTATACGGACGCAAGAGGAAGGCGGAGCTAGGGTGGCTCCGCCTTCCTCTTGCTGGGTTTCGACACTCTATAGTAAAATCTTCAGAAACTCATCTATCCAAAATGTCTCTGTTTTTTATTTTTCTATCGCCTGCTTCACACTTTCAAACACATCCTGAAACGCCGCCCCACTCTCCTTGCAGAGCCGAACCACCGATTCATACTCAGGATAAACTTTTTTCATACCATCTTTCTCACAGATCTTCACTTCCGCCTCCCCGTAAGGTGTCTGTACCGTCTTTTTACTTCTCCGAAGCACCGTCCGGTCCATCTTCTGTCTGCGGATCCCAATGGTCGTTGTTTCCCGGAAGATGATATTTTCCAGTTTTTCTCTGTCTTCTTCCATGCAGATCACATTCAGCTGCCACCCAGGGCGGTTTTTCTTCATGTATACAGGGGTGTAATGCACATCTCTTGCACCGGCTTCCATCAGTGCACCGAGAACATAGCCAAGCTGTTCACCGGTACTGTCGTCGATGTTGGCTTCCAGTTTACAGATCTTATCTTCCTGTTTCTCTTCCGTCTCGATCAGCATCGCGCGAAGGATACCCGGGCACTCGTATATACGTTTTCCGGCGCCGATTCCCACATTGAGGATGCGGAATGTCTCCGGAAGTGTTTCTTCTGTGCGGACTGCTGCCGCAAAAGCTGCTCCGGTCGGAGTTACCAGTTCTCCTTCCACCTGTGTCATCCTGAGTTTCAGACCGCTGTCCTGGATAATATTGGTAACTGCCGGAACCGGAACCGGAAGGATGCCATGCTGGCAGCGCACGGTTCCCTTTCCCTCACAAAGAAACGGAACGATTACACCATCCACCTGCAAACTGTCCATACAGACCGCAGCTGCAACAATATCCACGATAGAATCCACGGCTCCCACCTCATGAAAATGCACCTGATCTTCCGGTACATTGTGTGCCTTCGCCTCCGCTTTCGCCAGAATCCGGAAAATATCTTTTGCCAGTTCTTTCGCCGTATCCGTCATATCACACCGGTCAATGATCGGGAAAATATCTCCCAGTCCGCGATGTTCGTGATGATGATGGTGATGCTCCTCATGTCCAGTTTCTTCCTGTGCATGCATCGCTTCCGTCTGCACCGGATCATGATGATGTCCGGCTGTTTCTGCGTGATCCTGGTGATGCTCATGGCCGTGATGATGGTCATGGTCATGCGTATGGCTGTGTCCGTGAAGATACTTCATATCATGATCGTGATTTTCATGCTCCGCATCCAGTTTTACCAGGAAATCCCAGGCATCGATCCCGGACTTTTTCACCTGCTTTAATTCATAAGAAAATCCTTCTACCGGCATATGATCCAACACACAAAACAGCGGTGTCCGGTCTTTCATAAGACCGGACAGTGCCGCAACTGTCATATCTCCGCTGATTCCCGAATAACATTCCAAATATAATTTTTGTCCCATTTCCCTGTTTCCCCTGCCTGATTTCTTTTACTTTTAAAACGCTCCCGATGAACAAACTTCGTTTGCTCCCGCTCGCTAACGCTCATTATTTCGTGATTTCATCACTCCATAATTTCGCCGTTCGTCAAGAGTGAGCAAGC
>OLNM01000342.1_pt1 | contig 45791 bp, 48 predicted proteins | sample 1672391 | NCBI WGS metagenome assembly OLNM01 (sample SAMEA3136680, study PRJEB25190) | human gut metagenome | reverse complement strand
GTCGGGATTAGGCGAGAAATTTGACGCCTAAATCCGCCGTAAACAGCCTGTCAAACCCCGCTCGCTCGCTATTTTCCATCCAATTCGCAATCGCCCATACGCCCCATCATCTTGGACAGGGAATCGATGGCGGAGGAGTAGCTGGCCAGCTGCTTCCTCAGTTCGTCGATGACCATGCGCAGGGCCTTGTTCTCGGCGGCCAGCTGCGCCGAGGTCTGCGGGGAGCTGGAGATGACGTTGCCGTCTCCGTTCACGTCGCCGTTGACGGCGGTCACGTTGCCGTCGCCCACCACCTTTCCGCCCTCTGGTTCGAAGGCTCTCGCCCCGAGCAGGACGTCCAGGGAGATGTCCATCTCGTTGCAGATGTTCACGGCGGAGGACAGCTTGATGTCCCTGCCGATCTTGAGGCGGTCGAGGATCTGCTCGTTGCTGCCGGTCTTCTTCCGGTAATTCGAGTTGAACTTGGCGGGTGTCAAGCCTTTCTGCCAGAGCAGGGAGACCAGGCGGTCGTAATCAATCTTTGAGTTCTTGTAGATCATGACGCATCGTTTTAAGTCATTATTAATTTCTGTTAAATACATCTACTCTTGTGGAGAAATATCCAAATCGGTTTGGAAATCTCGCCATTTGTGATTATTTTTGCCACAAATTTAGCAACAAATTTCGTTATGGACAAGAAAATTACAGGCAAAGAAGATGGTTTAGCCCTGGTGGACTATTACAAGGGGCTGGACCGTGGAGGGAAGAGCAGGCTGCTGCTGAAGGTGCAGAACCGGTGCGGGATAAGCTACACGACGGCCAGGGCGAAGCTCTGCGGAGCGCAGAGGTTCAAGCCGCTGGAGCTGGCCGAGGTGGGCAGAATCATCCAGGAGGATGAGAGCGAGAGGCAGGGCGCGGGGGCCATTTCCCGCCGATACGTCAACCAAGAGACCGCGGGAGATGGAGAATGAGGGCGCGAGGGGGTGTTTCCGCGAACGCGTGGAAACCTCCGCACATACGAGGAAGTTCCTGGAGGCGCTGGAGGCCTTCCTGAGGAAGAACCTGTACCTGGACACGGACAGGATCACGAGGAGCAGGGCGGCCCTGTCCTTCATGGAGGGTTACCGGGCCTGCGCCTCGGAGGCGGGCCTGGAAGTGGACTGGGAGCGCGTGGCCAGGGACATGGCTCGCGTGATAGACGGACGCGGGGGAAGGAGGGAAGAGCCATGAGGAAGCTGGAGTTCTACACCACCCCGCAGGGCGGGCTGTATTGCGAGGAGGACAGCCAGAGCAGGCGCGTCACCAAGTTCTCGGACATCGTGGAGGAGATGATGGGCATCATCAAGGAGCGGTTCCCCGATGCCTACGCCTGCCTCAAGGAGAGGCACGCCCCCGGCAGGCGGGAGGGGAACGCCGAGGCGCGCTACCGCATGGTGGCGCACTTCATACGCTGCAACTTCGCCGAGAGGGACACGCTCTCCGCGGACTACGAGGGGGGAAGGCTCCACTTCGAGGAGGTGAAGTGCCCGCTGAGGGGCGAGAAGTGGCTATGCCCCTACGAGGGGAAGATATGCAAGCCCCGGGGGATGGCCAGCCTGAGCGGCACGGAGTGGGCGGTCGCCCAGCTGTACGCGAGCGGCTACAGCGCGAGGGAGATAGGAGAGCAGCTGGGCAAGAGCCTGAGCACGGTGAAGACCCAGCTGGCGAGCTGCAAGCGGAAGCTGGGGCTGGGCAACTGCAGGGAGATAGTGAAGTTCCTCAGGCTGCGGAACCTATGAGCGGCGGCAAGAGCCTGTGCGGGTCCTGCGGGAGGGGGCGCAACTGCGTCAACGGCAGGTACTGCGCCGTGAGGAGAATGTACGTTGAACATGATAACATAACCAATTGCGATAGATATGAGAAGACTGAAGATAACCAGCGAGCTGGTGGAGAGCGTGGAGAGGAAGGTGGACGAACTGAAGCGGCGCGGGGCGGTGGACGCTAGCGCGCGGCTGGCGCGGGTGGCCGCGGAGGACGGCGGCGGGCCCGGGGAAGTCGCCTTCGTCTACGAGATGACGGGGGGCGCGGCCGTCTGGCGCGCGACAAGGTGGCGCGGGTGGATCGCCTGCGAGGCGAGCCTGCTGGCGGCCGACCGCCCCCACCTGCTCCTGAGGGAGGCGAGGCTTGACTTCGAGCTGCCCTTGGAGGATGAAGATAGCGGGGACGATGGGAATCATCTAAGATGATTCCAGGAATCATCTAAGATGATTCCCCGTCAAGGCGGCGGATAGTCGCAGGACGCGCCGCCCGGGCGGCTGGTATTAGCCGGAGAGCCGCGGGCGGGCTATATTCGCGGAAAGAAAACATGAGATGGACATGATTAACCAAAGGACAATAGAGCAAGTATACGAGCGGGCGGACATCGTGGACGTGGTGAGCGACTACGTGGAGCTGAGGAAGGCGGGCGTGAACTACAAGGGCCTGTGCCCCTTCCACCAGGACCACGCGCCCTCGCTCATCGTGTCGCCGGCCAAGAACATCTGCAAGTGCTTCGCCTGCGGCAAGGGCGGCAACCCCGTCTCCTTCGTGATGGCCATGGAGGGGTGCTCCTACCCCGAGGCCGTGGAGCGGCTGGCCAGGAAGTACAACATCGAGGTGCGCCGCGAGGGGGACGGGGAGACCCTGGAGCAGGAGCGGCAGCGCAGGAAGCGGGAGTCGGCGATGGTCATCTACGAGGCCGTCACCGAGTTCTACCGCCAGCGGCTGCTGGACGACGACCCCAAGGCCAAGGCCGCCCTCTGCTACGTGCGCTCCCGGTGGGACTGCCGCGAGCGGGACGGCAAGGCCGACGACTGGGACCGCGACTACGCCACGATGGCCAGGGTGGGCTACGCCCCCGACCGGTGGACGGCCCTGGTGGACTTCGCCCGGCAGAAGGGCTACGACCTGAAGCTGATGGAGGAGGTGGGCCTGGTGAGGACGAGCAGCCGGGGGACGCTCATCGACACGTTCCGCGACAGGGTGATGATACCCGTCACCGACAGGTTCGGCCGGGTCATCGCCTTCACCGCCCGCACCATGCAGGAGGACGCTGACACGGCCAAGTACGTGAACAACAAGGACTCCTTCGTCTTCCACAAGGGGCGCAACCTCTTCGGGCTGGACATCGCCCGCAAGAAGGCCGTGCAGGAGAGGAAGATGTACCTGGTGGAGGGCGCGCCCGACTGCATGAAGCTGCAGGGCGTGGGCGTGGAGAACACCGTGGCCGCCCTGGGCACGGCCTGGACGGAGGACCACTTCGCCCTGCTGAAGGCCGTCTTCAGGGGGACGGACGCCACCGTCTGCCTCGTGCCCGACAACGACAAGCCGGGCATCGAGGCCGTGAAGCGGAACGGGCGCATGGCCATGCGGCAGGGATTCAGGGTGACCGTCACCCAGCTGCCGGAGGCGGAGGACGGGCGGAAGGTGGACGCGGACAGCTACGTCAACAGGGCCAGCGACCTGAGGAACCTCAAGGAGGACGACTTCGTGACGTGGTACGCGGCGAAGACCATCACCCACCAGGAGAACACCACGGAGCTGACCGCCAAGATAAAGGACATCACCGAGCTGCTCGTGCTCGTCGACGACGAGATGACCGCCGCCAACCTGGTGGACGAGCTGGGCGAGCGCTACGGCACCAAGCAGCAGTGGCGCAACGCCATGAAGCTGGCCAGGAAGGCCGAGGAGCGGCGCAAGGCCGAGGCGCTGAGCAAGCGCGGGGACATCGACCTGCTGAAGCAGTACGGGTTCTACGAGGAGAACAACTGTTGCTACAGCAACGAGAACAAGCAGTGGAGCAACTTCATCATGCGGCCGCTCTTCCACATCAAGGACCCCTACAACTCCAAGCGCATCTACAAGCTCGTGAACTGCGCCAAGGAGGAAGCCCTCGTGGAGATGAAGGAGGCGGAGATGTACTCGCTGAACAACTTCCGGGAGCGCGTCGGCTCCATGGGCAACTTCCGCTGGAAGGCCGGGCAGGGAGAGCTGAACACCTTCGGCGACTACCTCTACGACAACACCGAGACCGCCGTGGAGATCAAGCAGCTGGGATGGAACCAGGCGGGCTTCTTCGTCTGGGGCAACGGCATCGTGACGGGCGGCAAGTTCGTGGACGTGGACGAGTACGGCATCTGCCGCGTCGACCGCTACGACGTGGACGGGAAGCCCACGAGGACCGACAACTACTACCTGCCCGCCATGTCGAGGATATACGCCGACCAGCGGGCCATGTACAAGTTCGAGCGGCAGTTCATACACGACCAGAACCACAGCAGCGTCACCCTGCCCCGGTACTGCGAGATGATGGCCGGCGTGTTCGGCGACAACGCCAAGGTGGGCGTGATGTTCCTCCTGGCCACGCTCTTCCGCGACATCGTGGTGAGCTACACCAAGAACTTCCCCATCCTCAACCTCTTCGGCCCCAAGGGATCGGGAAAGAGCGAGCTGGGGCACACGCTGATGAGCTTCTTCATCAAGAGCAACACCCCCGTCAACATACAGAACGCCACCATCGCCGCCCTGGCCGACGCCATCGCCCAGTGCGCCAACGCCCTCGTCCACATCGACGAGTACAAGAACTCCATCGACCCCGTGAAGGTGGAGTTCCTCAAGGGGCTCTACGACGGCGCGGGCCGCTCCCGCATGAACATGGACCTGGACAAGAAGAGGGAGATCACCAGCGTGGACTCCGCCGTCGTGCTCAGCGGGCAGGAGATGCCCACCGTGGACATCTCCCTCTTCTCCCGCACCATATACCTCACCTTCCTGTCCACCGTGCACACCCCGGCCGAGAAACAGCGATTCAACGAGCTGGCCGCCATCCGCAAGATGGGCGTGAGCCACCTCACCAACGAGATACTCAGCCACCGGCAGGAGTTCGAGGCCAACTTCTACCAGCAGTACAACTTCGTGACCGAAGACCTCGCCCAGGGCATACAGAACAACGAGGTGGAAGACCGCATCTGGCGCGACTGGAGCGTGCTGCTGGCGAGCTACCGCTGCCTGCTGGGCACCTCGCTCAGCCTGCCGTGGACATACGAGGACGTGCGGGCCATCACCCTGGAGGGCATCAAGCGGCAGAACCAGGAGTGCGCCGCGAGCAACGAGCTGGGAGCCTTCTGGGACATGTTCGAGAACCTCGTGCAGATGGGCTTCATCTTCGAGGAGGCGGACTACAAGCTCAAGTACATGGACGGCATCAACACCAACATCTGCGAGAACCGGCTGTTCGACCGCCAGCGGCGAGTACTGATGCTCAGGCCGAAGAAGATAATCTACCAGTACAAGAAGGCGGCCAAGATGAGCGACGAGAAGGTGATGAGCGAGCGCAGCATCCGCTTCTACCTCACCACCTCGCCCGGATACCTGGGCAGGAAGAAGGGAAGCGAGCGCTTCGATGTCATCATCAACGGACAGCGGCAGTACGCCAGCAAGCTGGAAGGAGGGACGAACCCGCCCAAGCTGCAGCAGTACGACAACCCGCTCTGCTTCGACTACGAGGTGCTGAGCGGCAAGTTCGAGCTGAACCTCGAGACATCGGCCGACTGCGGGGAAGACTCCCGGGATGGAGACGGCAAGCCCAAGGTCGGAGAACTGGAATTCTGAGCGCATACACTATATACTATATCATTATGAGAAACATCAACGAGAGACCGAGAGTCTACATCAGCCTGCCCATGGCCGGCAGGGACGAGAAGGAGATCATGGAGGAGATACGGCTCATGCGCCGGGCGGCCGAGGAGCGCGGATGGGAGCCTGTCGACCCCGTGGAGGTGAACCAGGGACTGCCAGGCGGATACCCAGAGAAGCTCGGCAGGGACATCGCCGCCCTGCTACGCTGCGACGCCATCATGATGGGAAGCCAGTGGGAGCGATCCGCGGGATGCCGCCTGGAGATGCGGGCGGCCACCATCTACAAGATAGAGATATACGGGAGCTGCCACGAGTTCAAGAACTTCCAGCGAATGATACAAGAGGCGTGGTGACACCACGGACATTCATGTTTTCTTTTTGCCAACCCGCGGGGCGGCAGGTCGTCAAGGCCTGTCGCCCCGCTTCTTTCCTTCCTGCGCCCCGCCGCCGTGTGGGAAACATGGGAACATATCGTTTTCACAGGCATTTTCCCACAAAACCCACATTATCCCACACGCTCATTATCAGCGAGTTACAGACTGTTAATTTTCCCACAATCTTCCCACAAACACACACAAGTACCCACACAAAAGGGCTTCTACCCACACTTTTCCCACATTTCCCACAGATTTCCCACATACAAGAGACACCTATATTACTGAATACCAGACACTTATATACTTGTGGGTGCTTGTGGGTAATGTGGGAGGCACTTATATATATCCGTGAATATTTGGAAAATATTCCTCATGTTTACGGAAAATTCCGTATATTTGTAGACATAATTGAATGAATATGAGTGAATTCCTAGCCTACATCAAGGTGGAGCCATTCGTGCGGCAATGGCTCGTCAACCATTTCGGCGACCCCGTCACCTTCCCGCCGCAGAGCATCGAGAACGCAACCATACGCACCTTCCTGAGGAAGCTGCCGCCAGACAAGATACCAGAGCAGATGAAAGAGGGCGAGGTGCGCATCCGCATTCCAGACAGCAAGCAGAAGCCTGTGCAGACGTTCAACTACCTGGGGCCGCATGCCAAGATGGCGGTGGCCGAATGCATGGAGGACACGTTCAAGAGGAATATGTGGGCGGAGCTGAATGACATGCACGACTGCGGATGCACCGTGCACACGGCCATATGCGCCTGGTGCGAGAACCATGGCATAGATCTCGACTACAGCGACACCATCCGCCAGCGGTACTACCGCATGCGTGACGCTTACCTCAGGCGGGGCGTGGACCTCCGCCACAAGAAAAGGAACAAGGAGTGATTTTTTTTCGCGGACAAGAAGCCTTTTTTTGTCCACGACCGAACAAGCCGGGAAAAAGGTGAAACACCGAACTCCACCGAACATCGGCGATATTAACGAGACAACGCGAACAATGAGGAAACAATCATGAGAACAGAGAAACTAGTCATCGGGGTGGACAGGGTGAAGGCCACCGAGCTGAAGGGAATGGTGAGGGTTGGAATCGCACTGGCCAAGCTCCCAGAGGACATCCCATGGGAACCAGTGCCCATCAAGGTGCCGTGCTCGCTGTCCGTCACGGACAAGCAGACCGACAAGAACACCATCTACACCGCCACGCTCAAATTCAAGACGTGCGAGGAGTTGGCGGACAGACAGAAGTACGCGTGGCGGCTGCGGCTGCTGGACGGCGCGTGCAAGCTGCTGGGAAGTGACGAGCGCCCCTACTGCGTGATGGAGGTGAGCGACACCGCGCCTGACGTGGTGACCGACAACCAGCTCTCGGAGGTGACCGTCACCTACCATTCACGGCGGCCTATAGCCACCATCGTGCCTTGATTCCTGTATTTTCCCGCCGCCCTCGCGATTGGTAACTTCGCGGGAAACAACCGAGACATGGAATATGACATCATCATCAGCGGAAGCATCGGCTCGTGGGACTGCCTGTCCCCCGAGTATGTTCGTTGGATGCTCGCGAAGAACAAGGACAAGGAAGTGCACGTGGGATTCTGCAGCCTTGGCGGCTACGTGAAGGACGGGCTGGAGCTATATCACGCCTTCAAGCAGCACGGCAACGTACATGCCCACGCGTTCGGACTGAACGCCTCCATGTCCACCATCGCCATGCTTGGCTGCGAGACCATTGACATCGCCAAGGGCAGCATGCTGCTCATCCACAACGTGAGCGTGATGATAGACAAGTGGGAGCAGTGCAACAAGGAGAAGCTGGACGCTTACATCAAGGAGCTGCAGGCCGAGAAGGACAACCTGCGCACCTTCGATGACGTTCTGGCCGACATGTACTCAGAGCGCAACGGCAAGACGAGGGAGGAGAACCTCGCCCAGATGAAGCTGGAGAAGTGGATGACCGCTGACCAGGCGGTGGAGTTCGGCATCGTTGACAACGTGACGGAAGACAAGGAAGAGGAAGTCAGGACGGCAGCGTTCAAGAACCTATACAGCAACTCATATTCATTAACGAGGGAGAGCGGCATACCGCCTCTCCCCACGGCGGAGGTGGCTACAGCGGCCGCCATCGCCGACGGGGACGGCAATCCAACAGAGGACTTCCTGCGCAAGACCTGGCAGGGAATCCGCAGTCTCTTCTCCCCAAAGAACCAGGCGAGCGACAAACCAAAGATGAACAAGAAGTACAAGAACATCCTGCTGGCCATGGGCTCGCAGGACGGTCTGCCCGCGGACGAGCAGGGGAACCTGGCGATGACCGCGGAGCAGGCGGAGAAGCTGGACGGCTACATCGCCTCACTGAGGGAGAATGCCGAGAAGGCGACCGCGGAAGCGGAAAAGAGTGAGAACGCGCTGGATGCCCTCTCCAAAGAGGTGAAGGAACTGAAGGCGCAAGTGGAAGAGTTGAAGGCGGCTCCTGGAGACAAGAGCGACGACGTGAGGGACGACAAGCCCTCCTTCAACATTCTGGACGTATACAATTCGATAAAGGAGGTATAAAGATGGCAGGGATAACATTCACACCGGAGGAACTGAGCAAGACGTTCCAGACTTACCGCAAGGACTTCATCGTCATGCCCATGCTGGCCATGAGCAAGGCCTTGCAGCACATGAGCGTACGCACCGGCATTCGCTACAGGGAGACCGTGAGCGAGATGGGAGGCAACTTCGAGCTGGGCAATTACAAGAAAGACAAGAAGGGCACGGGGGACGTGTCCATCACAGGCCGCGTGCTGGAGACCTTCTTCGGCAACTGCGTAGAGCCCATAGACCCCAACGCCATCTACCAGAGCATATGGGGCAGCAACGTCACCAAGGGCGACGGGCTCAAGAACGTGCCCATCGTGCAACAGGTATGCGCTTACATCATGAAGAAGCTCGGAGAGAACCTGTACAGGAACCTCTTCACCGCCAAGCATGATTCCAGCGACACCACCAAGACAGCCAAGTTCTTCAATGGGTTCTGCACTGTCATCGACAATGACATCGCCGGGACCAATGAGGTGAAGAAGGCGCTCATCAGCTCTACCAACGAGAACCTCGCGACCATCGAGAAGATCACCACCGAGAACGCGGAGGACGTGATCAAGGGATTCGTTTGGGACAACGCCCATGAGGTGCTGCGCGACTCAGATTGCAAGCTGTTCATGAGCGACAAGACCTACCACTACTACACGGAGGACTACCAGGCCAACCACGGCTCGCTCCCCTACAACCAGGCCTACGACAAGCGTACCCTGGAGGGAAAGAGCAATATAGAGTTCGTGCCGCTGAGCTGCGTGCCTGATGACTTCCTGCTGCTTACGCCAAAGAGCAACATCCTCGCGCTCTTCAACCAGAAGACCGATGACGAGACCTTCTTGGTGGAGCGTTCGCTGGACAACCACTACGACGTGGACTTCATCGCGAACATGTTCTTCGGAACGCAGTTCTATAGTGTGTCGCCAGAGGTATTCCTTGTGGGAAAGACCGCCACGGAAGAGGAAGCCGAAGAAGAAGAAGTAATTTAACAAATTAAAGGAGAATTACCATGAGCAAGTGCACAGAACAGAATACCCTGTATGAGGACATAGAGTTCTGCCAGGGAAAGAAGTCCCTCCCCGGCATACGCCCCTATATATTCGGCATAAGCAAGAGGGACATCGCCACATGGCCTACCATCGGCGCGGCGGAATCGCTGGCCGAAGTGGCCGCTTACACTGGTGATTTCACCCTGGTGGCCGACAAGGTATGGCACAAGCTGGAGCTGGTGCCTGAAGACGGGCAGTTCACCTGCGAGTCACAGGGAACCTACGGCTCCAAGACGTTCAAGAACGCCGTCACCGTCTCCATGCCTGGCACGGAGGAGGAGGCGACGGGCTACATCGCGCAGGCCAACAATGATGACATGGTGTACCTCGTTCCGCAGCGCAATGGCAAGTACCGCGTGATGGGCTCCGAGGCCTTCAACACGGAACTGAGCTTGAAGCAAGACAGCGGCAAGGCGGCGACCGATTCCAACGTGACCACGATGGAGATATCCGCCACGGACGAGTACCCCGCGCCTTTCTACGCTGGCGAGATAGTCACCAGCTATGGCACCTACGACGGCGAGACGGGCGAGCTTACTCCGCCATCGGATGATGCGGGAGGATAAAGCTTTACGTATGCCATAATATTTTGAGTTGAATCAAGTCGGGAGGGGCGATGGGCGAATATCCGTCGCCCCTCTTTTCTTTAACGTAAACTATGGACTATGGACAACAAACTGACACAAGAGATGGCCGAATGGCTGCGGTTGGAGAGTCCGACAGCCAAGCAGGTGGAGCGGGGCGCGTTGCTGCTGCTCAAGCTCAACCGCAACAGGATACTCTACCAGAACATCCTGCGCCGCCCCGCCAAGTACGAGGCCAAGCTGCGCTATGAGCTGCGCAAGTTCCTGCGCATCAGGCAGGACGGACTCACCATGGACGGCGTGAGGCGGATGCAGCGGGAGGTGACCGCCCCCGTGGAGGAGCGGATGAAGCGGGAGGAGAAGGAGCCCTCCATCGGCAAGCGGAAAGACCACGAGCAGCTGCCCGAGCGTGTCCGCACCCTGTGGGACAGGAACGCGGAGCGATGGAAGCGGATAAAGGAACTCTACAACCAAGTCCTCGCGCTGAGGGAGCCATGCGACCGGTATGAGCACCTGGTGGCCATGAAGGACGCTTGGTACAAGTACAAGGCGGACATGGCCGCCTATGACGCGTACGACGGGGACGAGGAGCGGAAGGATGCGGACTCCGGGAAGAGCCCGACGGACATCGCCAAGGCGGTCATCTCCGCGCGCTCCTACATCAGCAAGACGCTGCCGAAGATAAAGGCCATGAGGCAGGACGAGGTGAACGAGAACTACGCCCCCGCCCTGGCCAAGTTGACGCAGCGGGTGGAATTCCTGCTGATCCACGGACAGGAGATAGGGCAGGAACTGAGAGTGGAACTGGCGGGCGTGGGCGTTGACATCGCCGCCTGCGAGAAGCTGGCGGAAGAGCATGGGCAAGGGGACGCAGGCCAGTAAGATCCTGCGCCCGCTAGGCCAAGGAACGCAGTACTACCTGGGAAAGGGACTACACACGCTGGGCGTGCTGGGATGGGCGTTGCGGCAGATGGGAAGGTCGGAGGTATACGTCTCCACCTTCTCCACCTCTGAGGCGTTCCTCTCGGGCTTCCTCGGGCTGAGGAGGAAAGGGCTCGTGGAGCGTGCCGTGCTGCTGGCGGACTTGAAGGCGAGCCGCAAGACGAGGGAGCTGTACCGCCTGATGAGCCGCTGCTTCGACGACGTGTACCTGGGGCAGAACCACAGCAAGGTGGTGCTCATCCGCTCCATGTCGGGCGACACGCTGAGCGTGATCACGTCTCAGAACCAGACCTACGGCGACCGCTGCGAGGCGACCATGGTGACCAGGGACAAGGAGGCGTACGCGCGGCTCATGGAGGGATTCAAGGAAATGGTGAACGACAATTCTATATTGGTAGATGGGCTATTCGACAGACTTATTGCGAGAGATAGAGGCCAAGGCGATGGCGATGATGTCGCCCGCTGAGGTGGCATTCCTGCTTGGCGTGGACGAGGAGCGGCTGCGTGACGACATCGCCACGTACCGACACCCCGCCCGGCTGGCTTACATGAGGGGGCTGGCCAAGACCGCCTATAAGCTGAGGACGAACATGCTGGAGCTGGCCGAGGCGGGATCGCCCAACGCCATCAACGAGAGCAACAGGGCGTTGACCCCGCTGCTCTCCCAACTGGACACGCCATGAGCAAGCCGCTGGTGAACATAGACGAGTGGCAGCGGTGGGTGACGCTGGACGAGAGCGAGCTGCGGGAGCTTCCCGTCAGTGGCCGCCTGCTGGAGAGGCTGCGCAGGATGCGGGCTCTCTACGCCCATTGGCTGCAGTTCCCCTCCAAGTTCAACCAGGACTTGGTGCGGTTCGACATGGACACCTTCGGCGTGGCCAAGTCACAGGCCTACGACGACCTCCACCTCGTGCAGACGCTGCTGGGCAACATGCAGCAGGCCTCCAAGGAGTTCATGAGGTGGAAGATCAACCAGGACCTGGAGCACGACCTGGTGCTGGCGAGGAGGGCGGGCGACCTCAGGGCGGTGGCTTCCATAGAGAAGGCCAGGATCCTGAACAACCGAACCGACAAGGCCGACGAGCCCGAGATAGAGTACGACAAGATAGCCCCGCAGCTCTTCGAGCCGACCGATGACCCGTCGGTCATCGGCATCAAGAGGCTGCCGAACCTCAGGGAGCGCATCGAGCGGCTCAAGAAGAGGTATGAGCGAGTGGAAGAGCTGACGGCGGCGGACTTCGAGGACGTGGAAGAGGAGGACAATGGCGGAGCGCAACCTGCAATACTTCAATGACGGGCAGCAGTACATGCTCTCGATGAACCCGAGAGACCTGGTGGCCGTCTGCGGGCGCGGCTTCGGCAAGGGAGCCGTGCAGGCCTTCCGGCTGCTCACCGCCGTGCAGGGCATGCCGGGGAGCACTGGCGGATTCGTGGCCCCGTCGCAACGGCGGTGCCTGAAGAACATACTGCCCTCCATGCTCGTGCACCTGGAGCGGTGGGGGTACCACCGGGACATCCACTATCTCGTGGGGCGCAAGCCCCCCAAGGCCTTGAGGTGGAGGCAGCCCGTCATCTCGCCCGAGGACTGGGGGTCCACCATCAGCTTCTGGAATGGCTCGGTGGTGAACGTCATCAGCCAGGACAGGGTGGGCACGAGCAACTCCATGTCACTTGACTACCTCATCATCGACGAGGCGAAGTTCATCGACTTCGAGCGGCTCAAGAACGAGACCTTCCAGGCCAACCGGGGCAACCAGATGTACTTCGGCAGGTTCTTCATGCACCACGGCATGACCATCACCAGCGACATGCCCGTCACCAAGAAGGGCTCGTGGTTCCTCAGGTACAGGGAGCAGATGGACCCCGAGCTGGTGTCCGTGCTGGAGGGAGCCGTGGCCAAGCGCTGCCAGCTGCGCCGCTCCATGGAGGCGAGACCAGAGAGGCGGGAGACGTACCAGGCCCGCATCGACCGCCTGGAGGACGACATCAGCTTCCTGCGCTCACGCTGCCTGCTGTACAAGGAATACACGTCGATAGACAACCTCGCCATACTGGGCGAGGACTACATCCGCCGCATGAAGCGCGAGCTGCCGCCGCTCACCTTCGCCACGTCGGTGATGTGCCAGCGTGTCGGCATCGCCGCCGACGGCTTCTACGGCGGCATGAGCGAGGCGCGCAACCTGTACCGCGCCAACAACCAGGAGATGCTGCGGCTGAGCGACGTGGGCAAGAGAGACATGCCGGATGACTGCCGCATGGACACCGACCTGGACCCGTCGCTGCCGCTCGTCGTGGCCTTCGACGCGAACGCCAACATCAACTGGTGCGTGGTGGGGCAGGTAACGCCCGGGAAGCTGAAGATCATCAAGTCCTTCTTCGTGAAGTACGAGCGCAAGCTGCCAGAGCTGGTGGACGACGTGGCCCGCTACTACCGCTTCCACAAGCGCAAGCAGGTCATCTTCTACTTCGACGACACCTTCAAGGGAAACAACTACGCCATCGAGGCGGGGGGCTTCTACCGACAGGTGACGAAGCGGTTCAGGGCCAAGGGATGGACCGTCACCGAGAAATACATAGGGCAACCCATGCAGCACGTGGAGAAGAACCAGCTCATCAACCGCATGTTCCGCGGCAGGGCGAACCATACCGTGTTCATCAACAGCGACAACAACCCCGACCTGCTCATCTCCATCACGTCGGCGGGCATCTACAACGGCAAGAAGGACAAGCGCGGCGAGAAGCTCGTGGAGACGGAGGAGGACAGGCTGGAGAGCCGCACCGACGGGTCCGACGCCTTCGACACCATCTGCATAGGCGTGGAGATGTTCCCCGTGCTGCAGCTCCACTACGGCATGGCCAACTCGTATGGGTAGAAGGGCGGTTCCGCCCACGCCGTGAAGGGCGGGCGCCCGTGGCCCCGCCCCCCACTCACGCCATACGCGATGGTATGCCCACCCTCGCGGAAGGGCATGCGTTCCCAAGCCCACGGAAATCCATGGGCACGGGAGGGAAGCCCGCGGCCATCACCCACCCCGCCAGCGGCATGACCTCGCCCGGCGGGCACCCCTCCCTCACGCGGCGGTATGGCCACCCCTCGGGAGGCCATGGGAGAGCCGTGAGGCAATTGCCTCGTGGCCTGCCATGCCCATGGCAGCCCGTGACCGCGGACAAATCCGTTACATATTCCGCAAGCCAAGGGGCGGCAATTCCCCCGAGGGCGTAGGGCGGTGGGGGCTGCTTTCGCAGGGAAGGGGCGGCGGCTTTTCGCCGCCGCCCGCTGGAAGGCCTGCCAGAGGGGCTTCCCGCCCGTGGCATGGTGGAACGGGGCGGGCTTTCTCCCGCGCCGCGGAGGGCGTTTCCCTGCCCTTTCCCCGTCTCCCGAGCCCTCGCGGGCGGCCATCGCGGGCAATCCGTGCCCTCCCGATGGCGGTTTCCCGCGGAATTTCCTCGCAAATGTGGAAATATTTCCACGCATATTTGGAAACTCCACGGGAAATGCTTATATTCGCGTCGTAGTCAATCGATCTTTTCCAAGAAATGGACGGAACGTTTTCCCAAAGTTGATATAAAACGTGTCATGGCGGCCATGCCTTCTGGGCGGCATGGCCGCCTCTGCTTCAAAGTAGTCAAGCCATATCACAGCCAAGGGCAAGACTCAATGCCTATATCACAAGAAAGGTTTCAGTCTATCAAGGCCGCCCCTGCCGCGAGGCACGGGCGGTTTCTCTTATCGGTCCAGGGCCACGCGGCGATGCCGCCGCCTGGAATCGATTGACAGGCCGAAGGCGCGCCGGAGGCCTACCGACGGGGTGGCCTCGGACAGGGCCGCGGCCATGGGATGGAGCAAAAGCGTAGGCAGGCCGCGGGGAAAGCGGGGTTCGACTCCCCCCACCCCCCTCATCGACACACGTAGCCGAGAGACACGTCTGACGTCCCCGGGAGAGACGACGCGGAGAAATCCGCTCTTGGATAGCGGCTGTCCGCCAGTCATGATGGGAAAACGACCGAAAAACGACCGAAAAACAAGCGAGACATGGAACGAGACACGGAACGAGAGAAACCCGCCGTGAGGCTGACCGCCGCGGGTCGGCCAGACCTGCGCCAGGCCTCCCCCGAGGGAGTGGCCTACGCGCTGGCCCACATCACGGAGCGGCCGCTCACCCAGGTGGCGCGGCGGGCGGGGCTGAGCCTCTCCACCGTCTACCGCCTCGCCCGCCAGGCCGGCGCGCCGCTGGACGGCGGCAGGGACCGCAAGCGGGAGGGCGTGGAGGAGCTCATCGCCCGCCTCTACCCCCACATGACGGCAAGCGAGATAGCCAGGGAGACGGGGATGGGCAAGAGCACCGTCAACCGCTGGGCGCGCCGCCTGGGCGTGGCGCACTCCCCCGAGACCCAGGAGCGGATAGCCAGGGAGCAGGCCGCCAGGCGCGCCAAGTCGTGGACGGCGGAGACCGCGAGGAAGAGGGCGGAGGCCGCCAGGAGACGCCGCAGGATGGACGAGCTGAGAATCCTCTCCGGCCAGCCCCAGGAGACGCGCTTCCGCTTCAAGCGGATGCCCCACAGGTGCTACAAGGCCATCTGGCACTACGTCAACCACAGGGGCTACTTCCAGGTGGACGGGGAGCCGTACAGCCTCTACTACGACGGGCAGACCCGCCGCACGCCCCTCGAGGACAGGGCCGCCGCCAGGCACGGCCTCCGCTTCCTGCCCGCCGACGGCGAGGACGGGGAGGAACCGCCCGGTGACTAAGCCGTACTTAGACGGCGTCTAAGCCGTACTTTAATGACATCTAAGCCGTACTTAGACGACATCTATCCGCCGCATAGACGGCATCTAACCGCCGCATAGACATCATCTAACCGCCACTTAGACGGAATCGGCATTTTTAACCAACCAAAAACGAGGAAAGACATGAAGAGACAGAAAGCAGACAAGGCCGCCAGCGCGGCCAGGAACGAGAAGGCGAGCGTGGTGATAAACATATACGGGGGTGTCACCCAGATACTGCCAGGCGTGACGAAGGCCGTGCGCACGGTCCACGTCCACGGGGGCGGGAACGGCGCGGAAGGCCGCGTCGCCGCCACCGCCATCGAGGAAGAGCGCGAGCCATAGGAGGAGACCATAACCGACAGACAGATGGACGCGGGCGGCGGCCCGCTGTCTCGCATCGCTTTTAAGTCATATATAAGTGGATTCGGGGAGGCGCGTGAGCGTATCCCCGATTTTTTTTCGTGTATTCGCGGAAATTACCATACATGTCATAAGGAGCTGAGCTGACCGCCATAGACCCCTCGCCGCCTTTAAACATTAAAAACCTTAACGCGCATAAAATAAACGTTTGTTTATTCGCGTAATAGACAAATGTTTATTACCTTTGCAAAGTCAAAAGATAAGTACTTATATGGAAACAAGCACAATTACCAAGATGACAATGAAGCAGACGCTGCAAGACATCCTGCTCGACATCTCCTGGGCGCACCTCTCCATGCGCTACTTCGGGCGCAGCCGCTCGTGGCTGCACCAGAAGCTGGACGGGCGCAACAGCAACGGGGGAGACGGGGACTTCAGCGAACAGGAGAGGGAACAGCTGAGAGCCGCCCTCAAGGACCTCTCCCGGCGCATAAGCGAGGCCGCCGACCTCGTCTGACGGCCAAGGCCTCTTATCTTTTGACAACCCGCCCTGGCGGGACAGCCCCGCGGCCCGTAAGCCGCGGGGCCTTGTTTTTCCCGCCGCGCGAGGGGATGACGACCAAGGACGAATGAGCCCCTGGAGTGGCCGTAATTGTTAAATCGTATTAAATAAGAAGGCCTTCCGAGCGGCGTTTGCGGGGAATTGCGTACCTTTGCTATCGGTTACTAATTGCGAATTATCGCACCGACGGGCATCGGTCAAAGCCCAAGACATAGACAAAGGCACGAGAAAATGGAAAAAGAATTAACCGTAAAGGTTTCCCTTCCTTGCGTAATCGCAATGAGGGTGAACGCTTGGAGCCAGAGGAAGAACAGGCTCTACAGCGAAGTGTGTGGATTCCGAGTAAGTAACGGCATGATGCTACGCAATGGCATGGCCATGCCATTGACAGGGCTGCTTTCCCTTGGCTTGGCCAGCACATGCTGGCCTGGCGCTTTGGCCCTGGGTCTGGCTACGGTGGCCCTGGCATGGAACTTGTTTGACAACGCTAAAGACGAAAGGAGGTAAGCCATGGACAAAGAGACGCTGAGAGAGCTGAAGAAGGAGCTGGACTGGTGGTGGAACCCCGGGCGGCTGTGGTGCATGGAGCGGGCCCTGGAGACGGCCAGGGACGTGATGGGCGACGAGACGCTGGAAGACGCGGGCCTCACGGCGCGGGAGCTGAAGGAGCGGCTCTCCTCGCTGTGCATGCTGGCCAAGATGAAAGACCGGGTGCAGGCACTGCGGGAGTACGCGGAGGCCGACGATCGGGAGATGGAGAAGGCCGCGCTGACGGCCATGTTCGGGCTTGACGGAAAGGAGGACGGCCATGGTGAAGAGTAGGAAAGACGACGGCGCGCTGCTGGAGGACGAGCTGCGCTCGGCGTTGGACATGGTGATGCCGAGTTACCTGGCGGGGTACGCCAACAGCCCTGGCCCGCGGCATCCGCGCCGCGTGAGGGTGTCCTCGGCGGAGATAGCGGACGCGTTGGCGGGCACGCTGCTCCAGCACCCTTGCGTGCCCATCTTCGTGACCCGGTACATGCTGAAGGCGGGCTACAGCCTGGAGAGCGTGGACGGGGAGATGAAATGGACGCTGTACGCGGCCGACGGCGAGCTTGGCTGACGGAGAGGGAGAGACATTTTTTATTCGCTTCTGTGGAGGGGCGGTCGCCGCGAGGCGGTCGCCCCTCTTGTATTTTTGCGCCCTGGGGGCAGGGCGTATCTTCGCGGGAAAAAGGAAACGGCATGATAACGATGATCACCAGCCCGAGCGGCTACTACTTCAGCTCCGACGTGCCCGACGTGAAGTGGAGCATGACGGGGGACCACGCCTACGTGGCGATATACATAGACGACGACGAGACGCACATGTTCGGGGAGACGCTTTTCCCCGACAGGGACGGCACCGTCACCATGAGCGACATGGGGGGCCTGCTCCTGCCCTACGCCAAGAGCCGCATGACGATAGCGGTGAGGGTGAAGATACGGGAAGAGGACGCTGAATTCGAGACGATGGGCGAGCGGGAGCTGTCTTTCAACGTGGTGTACTGCGCCGCCGACGTGGGCACCACGGCCTCCGACTTCTGGGGGCGGCACTTCCTGACGCTGCTGGACGGCCCCAAGGTGACCGCGGAGGGCAGGCTGGAGTACGTGCACTACATAGACCCGGAGGGGGAGGCCACGCCACGGGTGACGGCGGCCTACGGCGACGGCAGCACGGCGGAGTTCGCGCCCGAGGCGGTCGGCGACAACGCCTGCAAGACGCTGGACGTGAGCCCCGGCCTCTTCAAGAAGGAGGGGAAGCTGCTGGTGGGCTACACGGTGTCCGCGGGCGACCGGCTGCAGGCCTTCGAGATGGACCTGTCGACGCCCGACTGCGCCCCGGTGCTCATCTTCGTGAACTCGTTCGGCTGCGACGAGCTGGTGTACTGCACGGGCACGCACAAGGTGGCCCCGAAGTACGAGCGCAGCTCCGCCTACGTGGATGGGCTTAAGCGGAACTACCAGATAGAGGAGACGAGGGAGTTCACGGCGGACACGGGGGTGCTGAACTTCGCCATGGCGAACTGGCTGGACGACCTCTTCAGGAGCGACAGCGTGCGGGTGGTGAACTTCTACGACGGGGAGGCCACCGTGGGCAAGGAGGTGACCATCACCGAGAGCAAGAGCGAGTACACGAACGACGAGGACGAGCTGCCCCGGTTCTCCATCACCTACCAGTACGCGCAGAAGAACCACAACGTGATGGACCTCAGGCGGGGCGGCAGGATCTTCGACAACACGTTCGACTACACGTTCGACTAACCATCGCAGGACCATGGAGAGGAAACCGAGGCCTATACACTTCAGCGAGATGCTCGACCTGCTGCGCAAGGCGGAGGAGACGGGCTCGCTGGTGAACCTGAGGGCGTGGAAGACGAGCGGGGAGATCCGCGCCTACAGCCGATGGAAGGTGGTGGGCAGCCACTGGCGTGGCGGCGTGACGCGGCTGCTGGACCCCCAGACGAGGGAGGTGCGCCAGGTGCCGCAGATATTCATCTTCGAGATCATGGGGCACAGGGTGTTCCTGTGATCGCTCGAAAGTCTATTTATCATAATAAAGAGACAATACATGGAAAATCAGAACTACGAGATGGCCTTGGTGGGAAAGGAGGGCGGGCGGGAGAAGTACCGCCTGGTGCCCGCTGGCATCACCAGGGCGGGCTTCTCCGACCTGAAGCGGGGCTACCCGAGCGACACCATCACGGTGTATGACGAGGACGAGTGGTACAACACCATGCCGCTCACCATCAGGGGTAAGGAGTACAAGTACGTGCAGTACGGCATGGACGACATGCTTCCCTTCCAGCTGCTGAAGCTGACTGGCGACAACCTGGTGATGAGCCGCTGCATGGAGTTCAACGTGGTGTGCAGCTACGGGCAGGGCGCCCGGTTCGTGAACAGGGATGACGGCACGGACGTGACGGAGCCGGAGATAAGGGACTTCTGCCTGCGGAACTCCCTGCACCGCCTGTTCATGGAGCAGGTGACGGACTTCCAGCGGTTCGGGTTCTCTGTGGTGGCCCTCATCCTTTCGAGGGACGGCAAGCGGGTGGTCCGGCTGCGCCACAAGGACGCTTGCTTCTGCCGCATGGAGGCGGCCGACAGGCGGGGACGGGTGCGCCACGTCTTCTACGGGGACTTCCGCCCCGGGCACTTCGACCCCGACCGTGTGGAGGTGCTGGAGCTGCTCGACCCCTGGGACCCCCTGGGCGACCTGATGGTGCGCATGGGCAGGGAGCGGGATCCCGACACGGGGAAGTACCGGAAGCAGGAGGAGACGAGGAAGTTCGCCATGCTGGTGAAGCAGCCCGTGGCCGGATGCCCCTACTACCCCATCCCTCCCTACTCCAGCGTCTTCAGGGACGCCTGGTATGACATCTACTCGCTCATCGGCAAGGGGAAGAAGGCCCTCATCAAGAACACGAGCGCCCCGAGGGTGCAGATAGAGGTGCACTCGGAGTACTGGAACATGGTGTGCGACCTGGAGAACATCATAGACCCCGCCGCGAGGGTGAGGCGCATCGAGCAGGAGAAGCGCAACATCGTGGACTTCGTGACGGGCCCCGACAACGCGGGCAAGGCGCTCATCAGCGGCTACTACATAGACCCGAACGGGAAGGAAGCCCGCATGGTGAGGGTGTACGACCTGAACGAGGGGCGCAAGCAGGGCGGCGACTGGAGCGAGGACAGCGCGGAGGCGAGCAACTTCATCTGCTTCGCCATGGGCGTGCACCCGAACCTGGTGGGCGCCACTCCCGGGAAGAGCCAGATGAACAACTCGGGCTCGGACAAGCGGGAGCTGTTCACGCTGAAACAGGTGATAGAGAAGCCCACGAGGGACTTGCTCTGCGCCCCCTACCACGTAGTGCTGCACTACAACGGCTGGGACAAGCGGGGCATCACGGTGGACGTGCCCATGCTGGTGCTGACCACGCTCGACGAGAACACCGACCTGAAGGCGGCGGGCGTGGGCAACGGCAAGGGCGGCAAGAAAGACAAGGACAACAACGAACCAAACAACGACGGCGATGATACAGATAACGAGGAATGACCTGGAGAGGAACGTGCCCGTGGCGCAGACGGCCACGGATGACCTGCTGGAGGCGGTGATGCCCTTCATAGAGACGGCGCAGGACGTGGCCCTGGAGACCATCACGGGCGACGTGGGCGAGAAAGCCCTCCTGGCGGAGGGCAACGAGCGGCTCAAGGCGAGCTACGTGGCCATGGCGTGCGCCAAGGGTTTCCGCTCCGCGCTGCGTGAGCTGGACCTGGTGGTCACGCCCACGGGGTTCGGCGTGGTGAGCACGGAGACGCTCTCCCCCGCCAGCAAGGACAGGGTGAACGCCCTGAAGGAGCACCTGGACGAGATCTCCCTGGGGCACGAGGCGCGGCTGGTGGACGGGCTGAGGAAAGTGGAGGGATGGGGCGAGACGGCGCAGGCCGCGATAGCCATCCCCACGGTGATGACCGCCTGGTCATGGCTCTACAAGTACGGCTTCTCGCAGCCCGAGTGGCAGGAAGCTCAAGAGCATATCCGCAGGGCGGACACCAAGACCCGCGCGCTGCTGGGCGACAGGATGGTGGACGAGGCGCTGGCCGACCTCAGGACGGACGGCGGCCGGCTCACCGCCCTGCTGGCCGAGATGGAGCGTTACGCGCTCTACCACGTGAGCGGCGCGCCCATCCAGCGCAAGGAGCAGGCCAGGCGGCTGCTGCGCCTGGCGGAGAGCGACCGGGAGCTGTACAAGGCGTACCACGAGAGCGAGCAATACAAGGCAAGGCATGAGGAGAGGTTCGAGAACACTAAGGACAGCACGGCCTACCTATTCGGATAAGGGGCTGGAGCTGCGCGCCCCCGAGTCGTGGCGCGAGATGACGCAGCGGCAGCTGCGCTACACGCTCTTCCTGCTGTGGACGTTCCAGGATCCGTGGGACGTGCGGGTGAGGATGCTCGCCCGGTTCACGGGGCTGAAGGTGTGGGGCCGCTCCGGCAAGGGGGCTTGGCTCTGCCACTGGCGGGCGGGTTTCCTGGGGCTGCGCCGCAGGTGGGTGACGCTGATGGACTGGCAGCTGCGCTCGCTGGCGGAGAGATTCAGCTACGTCGACCGCTACGAGGACATGGGGTGTCGGTTGGAGGCTATCCATGGCCTGCGGGCGGTCGACGTGCATCTGCACGGGGTGGCATTCATCGACTACCTGAACGCGGAGAAGTACTACCAGGCCTTCGTGCGCTCCAGGGAGGAGAGGTTCCTGGACAAGCTCGCCACGCTGCTCTACCGCCGCAAGGGCGGGGAGCTGGCTCGGCGGGTGAGGATGAAGCCGTGGGAGCGGCTGGGCGTGTTCCTGTGGTACAGCTACGTGAAGAGCGAGCTGGGGCGGCAGTTCCCCCACTTCTTCAAGAAGCTGCCCGCCGACAGGCAGGAGGAGTATGACATGATGGCGGCCATCAACGCGCAGGTGAGGGCGCTCACCGACGGGGACATCACGCAGGAGGAGGCCATCTTCAAGTCCGACTGCTGGCGCGCCCTCACGGAGCTGGACGCGAAGGCCCGCGAGGCCGAGGAGCTGCGCAAGGCCGAGGAGCGGGCGAGAAGAGGCGGCAAGTGAAACCATATTAATATATATATATATAACACAACAGCGCATGGCACAAGAGACGCAATTCAACGCACTGGCGTACTTCAAGCGGCTGGCCGAGGAGAACAGGCTGGCGGCCGAGAACGGGTTCAAGCCCTGCTACTGCAGCGGCCCCGACGGCATACAGGGCGTGATGGAGAGCTTCCGCAAGGCGGAGAACTTCATCATGGTGGACGACACCACCAGCCAGAACACCCACTCGCAGGGGGTGGGCTTCTTCGACCGCAACGTGTACACGGTGTTCATCCTCGGGCGGTACAAGTATGACGACATGAAGGCCAGGGACGAGAAGCTCAAGCTCTGCCGGCGGATATTCCGCCAGTTCATCAGCCGCATGATCCACGACAAGCAGACGTGGCGGTACGGCGACAGCATGGCCTACCTGGACCTGGGGCAGATATTCTCGAAGGAGCTGCCCCGCTACTCCATGATGGGGGTGACGGGGCTGTACTTCATGGTGAACAACGAGGAACCCGTTGACCTGGTGTACGAGGAGGGCGAATGGCGGACGGAGTGAACCACGGCTACGGCTCGGAGCGGGACATCGACGCTTACAACAAGGGGTGGGCGGACTTCATGGTCACCATCCTCAGGGAGCAGATAGACAAGCTGAAGATAACCGACACGGGCAGCCTCTACCAGAGCATCAGGGAGCTGACCAGCACGGGCGAGGTCACCACCATAGAGCACCGCTTCCTGCTCTACGGCATCTACGTGGCGGCGGGCGTGGGCAACGGCTTCCGCCACGGCAACGGGGGCGACCTGCTCTTCATGGGCGACAGCTACAGGTCGGGCAAGCGGCAGTACGGCAGGCGGCAAGTGGGCGCGGGCCTGTCGGGCAGGGCGATGCTCGCCCCGAAATACGAGCACGTGACAGTGACCCGCGGCGAGAACAAGGGCAAGGAGGCCGCCCTCACCTCGGGGCGGAAGCGGGAGCCCAAGGACTTCTTCTTCAAGAAATACTACTACAGCCTGCGCCGGCTGAACGAGGAGAACGCCAGGTTCTTCGGCGAGCTGTACAGCGGCATGGCCAGCGACTTCCTGCAACGGCTGTTCGCCGGGCTGGGCGCGAGGGAGGCCGAGCGGCGGGGAGACATGGAGCTGGCGGCCGAGATACGGCGCAAGAGCATCAGGAGCAACCGCTTCTGATGTATTTTTCTTTCACCCCCGGAGGGGCTATATTCGCGGCGTGTTTCATTTCTAATTATAGTTTAGTTTAGGTAAGATGGCAACAGCAAGCGAGGAAGCCCTGAGGGCAATATTCGAACAGATTCGTGACGAGAGGAAGACGCACGCCAACACGGCTACCCGTATCGGCGATGCCTTCCTCTCGCTGTTGTCTCACCTGGACAACGGCACGTTCCTGAAACAGGGAGACACCGAGAGCACGGAATACATACTCAGCGTCACGGGCGGCGCGAGCGCGTCGCTCACCAAGCTGTTCACGCTGGAGACCGTGACGGAGCAGGGCGAGGAGCGCGTCACGCTGGCCACGCCCCTGGCTCCCTTCAAGGAGCTGGAGCTGCGGGATTACCTGCAGATAGGCGATGCCCGCCTGCGATGGGACTCCGAGCGGCAGGCTCTCTACGTCATCGGCAAGGACGGCCGCGCCCCCGTGGGATTCTACTCCACGGGCTGGATATCCGCCAAGGGGGCGAACGACAGCGAGGGCGAGGGAGGCGGCGGGGGCGGCCTCTCCTACTCCCGCCTGGACTCCTGGGAGGGATACAGCGACGAGGAGAAGGGGGGCTGGGTATTGTCCGCCTACCTGGGCGTGAGGCTGTATCGGGACATCGAGAACCTGAAGAGCGGCGTGGCCATGTCCTACGCCGTACAGGGCACGGGGAACGCCATAACGGACGTGACGAGGGACGGCTCCCGCTGGGTGTTCACCCGGGGAAAGACCTTCTCCGAGCTGTGGCACACGCACACGCTCTCCGACATCTCCAACCTTCACTCGTCGTGGGACGCTATCCTCAAGGTGGCTCCCTCCGACTACGTGACCCGCTGGCCGACAGCCGCCGAGGTGGGCGCGCTGACGCAATCCGCCGCCGACAGCCGCTACGCCCTGAAGACCGTCACCATCTCCGCGGGGGCGGGACTCACGGGAGGCGGCAACCTCTCCGCCAACCGCACGCTGTCGCTGGCCGCGGTGGGCACGGCGGGCACCTACACCAAGGTGACGGTGGACGCTTACGGACGGGTGACGGCGCACGCCTCGCTCTCCGCGGCGGACATCCCCACGCTCGCCATCAGCAAGATAAGCGGGCTGCAGGCCGCGCTGGACAAGAAGCTGGAGGCGACGGCCTTCACCGAGCTGTTCGAGAAGGTGACGCTCGCCGACGGCACCACCGCCATACGGGCGAAGTTCGGCCTCTACAGCGACAAGTGGCTCTCGGCCAAGGGGGCGAACCCCAACCAGGGCGAGGGCGGCGGAGGCATCTCCTACAGCCGCCTCGACACCTGGGAGGGATACAGCGACGAGGAGAAGGGGGGCTGGGTATTGTCCGCCTACCTGGGCGTGAGGCTGTATCGGGACATCGAGAACCTGAAGAGCGGCGTGGCCATGTCCTACGCCGTACAGGGCACGGGGAACGCCATAACCGACGTGACGAGGGACGGCTCCCGCTGGGTGTTCACCAAGGGCAAGACGTTCTCCGAGCTGGGGCACACGCACCCGCTCTCCGACATCTCCGACTTGAACTCATCGTGGGACTCGCTCTTGAAGGAAGCCCCGAGCGCATATATCACCCGCTGGCCTAGCTGGACGGAGGTCAAGGACAAGCCGAGCACGTTCACGCCCAGCAGCCACAAGCACGTGAAGGCGGACATCACCGACTTCCCCGCCACGTGGGCGTGGTCGGCCATCAGCGGCAAGCCCACCACGTTCACGCCCTCCGCCCACCAGCACCCGCTGTCCGACATCTCCGACCTGCACTCGTCATGGGACGCGGTATTGAAAGCCGCCCCATTCGCCGGGGTGAGCCGCTGGCCGTCGTGGGGCGAGGTGACGGGCAAGCCAACGAGCTTCACGCCAAGCAGCCACACCCACGCCATCAGCCAGGTATCGGGCTTGCAAGCCGCCCTGGACGCGAAGCTTCCCGCCGCCACGTTCGAGGAGCTGTTCGAGAAGGTCACCCTCTCCACTGGCGAGACCGCCATCAGGGCGAAGCTCGGGCTGTACAGCGACAAGTGGCTCTCGGCCAAGGGGGCGAACCCCAACCAAGGGGAAGGCGGCGGCTTTTCCTACACCCGTCTCGACACCTGGGAGGGCTACGACTCCGACACCATGGACGGGTGGGTGCTCTCGGCCAAGCTGGGCTACTCATTGTATAATGACGTGAAGTCGTTGAAGGCGGGAGCCGCCGTGAGCTTCACCATCCAGGGCACTGGCAACGCCATCACCGACATATCCAAGGACGGGACGCGGCTGGTGTTCACGAGGGGCACGACCTTCGCCCTGGCCTCCCACCAGCACCTGCTCTCCGACATCAGCGACCTCCACTCCTCTTGGGATGCCGCCTTGAAAGCGCAGAAGCCCAATTGGCTGACGGCGGTGTCGCTGGCCACCATCTCGGACTTGCATTCCAGCTGGGACGCTCTGTTGAAAGCCGCCCCGTCCGCTTACGTCACCCGCTGGCCGACCTGGAGCGAGGTATCGGGCAAGCCCACCACCTTCACACCAGCCAGCCATACGCATACCATCTCGCAAGTCTCCGACCTGCACGCCTCGTGGGACGCTATCCTCAAGGCCGCCCCAAGCGGCTACGTCACGAGGTGGCCAAGCATCGGCGAGGTGACGGGCAAGCAATCGCTCGCCATCAAGCTGAACGGAGGAACCACGGAGGGCACGAACCTCTTCACCTACAACGGCACGGCGGCCAAGACCGTGAACATAACGGCGGCTTCCATCGGGGCGCCCACCAAGACGGGGAGCGGGGCTAGCGGCACGTGGGGAATATCCATCAGCGGCACGGCGGCCTTGGCCACCAGGCTCACCCCGACGGAGTACGGCAGCGGAGACCTGGACGCGCTAACCCACGGCAGCTACGCCACGAGGTTCTTCTACGCCGCGGGAGGCAACACCACGGCCAACACGCCCAATGGGAGCGATGGCTTCGGCCTGTTCGTCATGCGCACCGCCGCGGGCTACACGGGGCAGATACTCATGTCGCCCTACGGCGTGCTCTACACCCGATACAACGGCAACAACGCGTGGTCGGCATGGCGCACCGTGCTCGACACCGACAACTACGCCGCCACGCTCGATGGCCGCTACCTGCGCACCGTCTCCATCGCCACCATCACGGACTTGCACTCCTCTTGGGACGCTTTGCTGAAAGCGCAGAAGCCCACCACCCTCAGCGGCTACGGGATAACGGACGGCGTGACCACCCCCGCCTACACTGGCTCGGGAAACGTGCTCACCGCGGCCGCCGTGTCGGGGCACACCATCACCTTCACCAAGGGCATCACCGCCGCCCTGGCCTCCCGCAAGGTGAACGCGGGCAACGGACTCACGGGGGGCGGGACGCTGACCGCCGACATCACGCTGAACGTGGCCTCGGCCAACGCGGGCATCTCGGTGAACGCGGACAGCATACAGCTGAACACCGTGAACGCCCTCACCTCCACGGACACCGCGAAGCCCCTCTCCGCCGCGCAGGGCAAGAAGATATGGGACTTCGTGACCGACCTCTTCGAGAAGGTGAACATCGGCACGTCCTCCGCCCCCGTCTACGCCATCAGGGCGAAGTACGGGCTATTCTCCGACGGCTTCGTCTCGGGAAAGGGGGCGAACCCATCGGCGGGAGAGGGAGGCGGAACGGCCTACAACCGCCTGGACACCTGGGAGGGGTACACGGACGAGCTGGCCACGTGGGTGCTCTCCGCGGGGCTGGGCTATTCCTTATATAATGACGTGAAGAACCTGAAGCAGGGAGCGGCGGTGTCGCTGGTGACCACGGGCAGCGGCAACGCCGTGACGGACATCGCCAAGAGCGGCACCAAGCTCACCGTGACCAAGGGGCTGTCGTTCCTCACGGCGCACCAGAACATATTCCCCCTCACGATACAGGGCAACGGAACGAGCCTGGGCAAGTACACGCCCAACTCGGCGGCCAAGACCATCAACATCACCCCCGCCAGCATAGGGGCGGCGGCTTCCAGCCACACCCACAGCCAGTATCTCACCAGCGTGAGCCTGGCGACCATCTCCGACCTCCACTCGTCGTGGGATGCCGTGCTCAAAGTGCAGAAGCCCAATTGGCTGACGGCGGTGTCGCTGGCGACCATCAGCGACTTGCACAGCTCCTGGGACGCTCTCTTGAAAGCCGCGCCATCGGCGTACGTCACGAGGTGGCCGACGGCGGCGGAAGTCGGCGCGCTGACCCAATCCACTGCGGATGGCAGGTACGTGAACATCACAGGGGACACGATGACGGGAGACCTCGGCATCGGCAACGGAAGGTCGTCCATAGACGGCAGCGTCCCCTACTGCGGCTCTTCCGGCATCGGTAGCAAGGACTTGACGGAACTGGCCAACTACAAGACAGTGCTCGGCGCTTACACGGACAAGAGTGGCACTTGGTACGCCCTCATCAGCGTGCGCCACCGCAACGGCTTCGGGGACGGCAACAGCTACGGCCTCTACCTGCGCTCCGTGCTCACTGCGCCGGGCAACCTTATGTGGGGCAAGCAGTACGGCTCATCCACTTGGCAGGCGGAGAGAGTCATCCTCGACTCCGCCAACTACACCTCCTACACCGTGACGAAGACGGGCGGGGGAGCCTCGGGCACTTGGGGCATCGGCATCTCGGGCAACGCCGCCACGGCCTCGAAGTGGGCGGCCAAGCGCACCATCTCGCTCACGGGGGCGGTGACGGGCAGCGTGTCGCTCGACGGAAGCGGCAACGTGTCACTGGCCACCACCTACGCCGCCGCCAACATATCCGCCCTGGACTCCCGCTACGTCAACGTGAGCGGCGACACCATGACGGGGCTGCTCTCACTCTCCAGCGGCTCCGCCCACAAGGGGGCGAGGGTGGGCAACGTATACGTGAACGCCATCGACCGCGCCCTCATCATCCAGAACGCGAAGGAGATACGCTTCGGGCAGAGCGACAACTGGGCGTACAACGACTGGGGCGGCCTCACCTACGACCACTCCAAGAAGTACCTCTACCTGGGCATCGCCGACGGCACCATCTTCCAGCAGAACGCCGGCGCGCTCTCCGGCGGCTCGCTGCTCACCCCGGGCATCGGCAACATCTTCGTGGGCAACAACACGAGCAACAAGGTGTGGCACGCGGGCAACGACGGCTCCGGCAGCGGGCTGGACGCGGACCTGTTGGACGGGACGCACAAGAGCGGGCTGTTCACGGCCTTCTCGGCCAACGGCAACAGCACCCGCATCACCATCGGCGGCACCACGAAAGACCTCACCGTGCCATACGCCAAAAATTGCGACACCTTGGACGGACTCCACGGGAGCAGCTTTATGGCCTGTAATGGGTTGAACGGAATAAGTCTCACGGGCGGCAACGGCAACACGGATGGATACCGCCTCGTGATACAGAAGACCATGACGGGGTGGCGCATCAACAACCTCGTCTTCGTCGTGGCGAGCCGTCACAACGGGCAGGGAATACTTTCCGTTGCATTCCACATCACGGCGGATTCGCCAAGCTCATACGGGTACAGCATTCGTTACTTCGGGGCTAACTTTGCAATGTCGAGTCCCTTCAGGGCTTTCTACAACACGAGCACACATGTGTTCCGCCTGTACTGGCATTACCGTGATTACACGAGCACTGCGATAAACGTGTTGCGGGTAGAAGGATTTCCAAGCCCTTCCAACGGCACGTGGTACGAGGCGATGCCAAGCGACAACGGGACGGAGCTGACCATCGAATACAACAACGCGGACACCCTCGGCGGCACCAGCAAGGGCGGCCTGCTGACCGCCCTAAGCTCCTCTTCGGGCACGAACCTGAGCCTGACGGTGGGCGGCACGACCAAGACCGTGGCCGACCTATACGCCACGGCGGCGGAGAAGCTGCTCACCGCCCGCACGATAAACGGCACCTCATTCAACGGCACGGCCAACATCGTGACGAGCTACTGGGGCACGGCCAGGAACATCGCGATAGCCAGCAGCAACGGCGGCGGGGCGGGGGCGGCCACCAGCGTGAACGGCTCGGCCAACGTCACCCTCAAGCTCCCCGCCACCATCACCGCCGCCCTCAGCGGCAACGCCGCCACGGCCAGCAAGCTACAGACCGCCAGGACGCTGTGGGGACGCTCCTTCGACGGCTCCGCCAACGTGAGCGGAGACCTCTCGGGAGTGGGGAACATATCGGCCTCGGGCGTGTTCAGCACCTCAAAGGCCACCAACACCTACCTGGCGGGCAACCAGGGGCAGGCCTTGGTGAACTCCACCGCCTCGGCGGGAGCCTACGTGATGCTCCACCGCGGATGCTCCACCAACGGGTACTTCACCCTGGGCACCTACCAGGACAAGTACCTGCTGCAGTACACCGCCAAGAGCACCGTCACCGCCGGCAACAACAGCGTCACCAAGTCGCTCACCCTGCTCAACGAGGCGGGCAACTCCACCTTCCCCGGCACGCTTTACGCGAAGACGGGCATCTACAGCGACGGCTACGTCTCCGCCAAGGGGCAGAACACCTCCTCCGACATGCGGCTGAAGGACGTGCTGGGGAGCGTCACCCTGCCCCTGGAGAGGATAGCGAAAGCCCCCGCCTTCGAGTTCCGCTGGCGGGACGGCTCGGGCGAGAGCGCGGGCTCCTCCGCCCAGTACTGGAAGGAAGCCCTGCCCAGCGCGGTGAAGGAGCGGGGCGGATACCTGGAGATGCAGTACGGCAACATCGCCCTGCTCTCCGCCATCTCCATCGCCCGAGAGACGATGCGCGTCGACCGCGAGGTCACCCGCCTCAGGGAGGAATGCCGAAGGCTGCGCCGCAGGGTGGCGCGGCTGGAGGGGGCGGCGGGGACACGGCATCTAACCGCCACTTAGACAGCGTCTATCCGCCGCATAGACAGCGTCTAACCGCCACTTAGACAAAAACCCCGGCGGGCGTGCCCGCCGACCACATAGTTTAACATTTAAAACCAAGAGAAAATGGCATTCTACAAACCAATGAAACTGAAATCGAACGGCAAGTGGTACCCACAGGCCGTTCAAGTGGACAAACCCTTCGAGACCGACGAGGTGGCCGACCGCCTGGCCGCCATCTCCACCGTCTCCCGAGCCGACGTCTACGCCGTGCTCAAGGAGCTGCCCAGCGTGATGGGCGACATGATGGCGCGGGGGCGCAGCGTGCGGCTGGAAGGACTCGGCACGTTCCGCTACACCATCAACGCCAGCGACAAGGGCGTGGACACCCCCGAGGAGGTGGGCGACAAGCAGATAAAGGGCGTGCGAGTGCGCTACGTCCCCGAGACCCGCCACCCCAACCGATCCGGCTCCGCCACCCGCGCCATCGTGGACACCGAACTCCGCTGGGTGCGCTTCGACGGACAGCCCGTCGAAGACACCGCCGACACCCCCGACGACACCGGGGACGACGAGACCCAGGGCGGCTCCCAGACAGGCCCCACCACCCCAGGCGGCTCCGGCGACAGCGGAGAGGAGTAAACCCGACAACATTCACCAACCCATAAAACAAGCAAGACTATGGAACAAAAGCAACAGACCATCAACTACGGGGAGATCATCTCCGCCGTCGTCAAGGCCGACAACAGCCTTGACACCAGCCGCGACTGCGACATGCGGGCGCAAGTGAGGATAAGCCAGGGACGAGTGGAGTCCGTGGAGCAGGGCACGCTCACCAAGGAAGGGCAATTGCTGGCCGACTTCTCCTCCTACACCGAGGGGCAGCTCTCCATCAACTTCCAGCCCACGGAGGGCGGCACCGACACGCTCTACCAGTCCATCACCCAGTTCATAGCCAAGCTGCGGGAGACCGCCGCCCAGGCCGCCAAGGCGCTGGCCATAGGACAGCAAGAGCAGGAAGGAGGCCAGGCATGAAGTGGACGGAGATAGCGGGCAGGGCGAACATCCTCAGGAACGTGCCCATGGCCGAGGGAGACAGGAAGCTGAAGGGCGAGAGCGTGGCCGAGCTGATACTGCTGCGCGTGGCCTACGAGCGCAAGCAGGACGAGCTGCGCCAGTTCATGCAGGACGTGGCCAAGCGGCTGAAGCCCGAGGGCTACGACGACAGGGAAGCCAAGGTGCTGCGCATGAGGGACATAGAGGAGCGCGCCCAGGCCGCCAAGGACGCCAAGAAGGGCGGCGACGCCCCCACCCCCGAGGAGCTGGAGGAGGCCAGGAAGACCCGAGCCGAGACGCTGGAGACCCACGAGAAGGAGAAAGAGGAGCTGGAGAAGGCCTTCATGGAGGCGCAGGAGAGGAAGATGGACGAGGACGCCCCCGCCCCCGCCAAGGGGCTGAGCCGCGCCGCCTTCGCCGACGTATGCTCCCTGCTGGGCACCGAGGGCGACACCGCCATGCTGCTCCCGGGGCAGGAGAAGCCCGTGCCAGTAAGCAAGGCGCAGCTGCTCACGTGGCTCGCCCAAATGGTGGAGGAGGGCTAGCCCATGCAGGAAGTGGTCATGAACAGCGGCACCCGCGCCGCCATAACCGCCCTGCTCTCGGGCGAGATGGTCACCATCATCGGCGAGGCCAGGTGGCTGCTGCTGGCCGTCACCATGGCCGTGGTGGCCGACTTCTGGCTGGGCTGGAGCGAGAGCCGCCTGCGCTACGCCAAGGCCAAGCGCAAGGGCGACAAGATAGTCATGTCGCAGTACCGATGGCGCACCAGCCGCGCCTGGCGCAGGACGCTCAACAAGCTCGTGGACTACGTCGTGTGGCTCGCCCTCGGCGTGTTCACGGGCATGGCCGTCCTCCAGCCCCTGGGCGTGGACTACCGCATGGGCGGCGTGTTCGCCGCCATCGTCGCCATCCTCTGCGAGGCCAAGAGCGTCGTCGGCCACTTCCTCTACCTCCACGGCCTCACGGGCAAGGACGGCAGCGGCCTCACCCGCTTCCTCAAGACCTTCGCCGTGGCACTGGCCAAGCGCAAGGACACCGACCTGGGCGAGAGCCTGGAGGAAGCGCTCGGCGGCGAGGACAATCCCCCGAGAACGTAGAGACGCGGCGCGCCACGTCTCGGCAAGCAGAAAGGACAAGCGAAAAGGAGCACCCCACCCTGTAGAGACGCGTTCTCGCGTCTCGGCAAGCAAGGAAAGGCAAGCTAGGGATGGGCGCTCCAGCCGCAAGCTAGCTGGCTTAGACGCGAAAACGCGTCTCTACACACAGCGCGAACGAATATAACAACCACAAAAACAAAGCATAGACAATGAGCATACAAAGCAACGGAACGGTAATCGCCCCCATCGGACTCCAGGAGCTGTACAACCACATGGGGCTGGCCCCCTACAAGGGCAACTACGACCTGGGCTACCTCTGCGGAAACAGCCATGGCAAGACAAACAAGTGGGCGTGGCACAAGCCCATCAGGTACAACACGCAGGGCGAAATCACCGACACCCAGCGCAGGCAGGAGACGCAGGTCAGCGACCTGGGAGACCGCGTGGTCACCGTGCAGGTAAACGGCCTGGAGTTCGCCAAGGCCACGAGCCTGGGCTACGGAAACGGCACGACCCCATTCGTGTGCAGCAAGGGATTCCTGGCCAAGCTCACCGCGGGCACCCTGCCCAAGCCCAACTACCTCGCCCCCAACAGGGACACGGACATCGTTCGCATCACCGACTTCGAGGGCTACATCCACGCCTCGCCGCCCCTCTTCCCCCGCTTCCCCGGAGGCACCCAGCGCGTGCGCTACGTAGGCTCTGGCACCCTCGTCCCCTTCGACCCCGAGCAGACCAACAGGGGCTACGGTGACTACTTCCAGGGCAAGGGACTCCACCTCTGCGCCGTGGCCTGGTGGAACAACGGGCATATGGACGTGATGAGCCTGGGCACCTACATGGACAGACTGGGGCAGAAGGGAATCATGTTCCACTCTTTCCCGCAGAAGAACGCGGAGATTAGCCTGCGCCTCTTCCTCTCCTCCCAGGAGCTCTACCAGGGCAACTTCGGCGGCGACTCGTGGGGAGCGGCGGGCACCTTCTACTCCGCCGACGACCACGTGGGCAAGGTCAACATATTCAGCAGCGGCCACCAGCAGGACATCGAGCTGTGGCAGTGCATGTATAACAACACGGGCTCCCAGATACGCCTCGCCTTCCGCATATACGCCAACGCCCCCGGCAAGGCCATCATGGTGCAGCCCCGCCTCTACTTCTACAACAGCTCCGCCGCCGGCGACATCGGCATGGGATGGCAGAAGCTCATGGACATCACCCCCCACGACGTGCCCGGCGAGAGCTACCTCAACTTCATCATCACCGTCAACAAGCCCGCCTTCCGCGGCGGAGAGAAGCTGCGGTTCATCTCCTACTTCGCCTCTGGCAACACCGTCGACCTCACCGCCCAGGTGGAGGCATACGACTTCGTGAAGTGGCAGAACGGGCTGGACGGCATGGACTTGACAGAATCGGCGCAGACCATCGTCATCACCCAGTGACGGCGGGCGTTCCCGCGTCTCCCAAAGCGAGGACAATCCCCCGAGAACGTAGAGACGCGTTCTTGCGTCTCCCCAAGCAATCGACAACCGAAAACGAGAAGAAAATGAGAATCATCAGAGCAAGGCACTTCCCTCCCAAGGGATTCAAGGCCATCAACCTATTCGGCATCGTCATCGCCCGAAAGGACGTGACGCTCACCGCCGAGGACATCCGCCACGAGGAGATACACACCCGACAGATGGGCGAGATGCTCTACATCCCGTTCTATATATGGTACCTCATGGAGTGGCTCTACCGACTCGTGTTCGAGATAAACGCCTACCGCTCCATATCCTTCGAGCGGGAGGCATACGAGCACGAGGACGAGCCAGGCTACCTGGAGAGCCGCCGCCCCTACGCCTGGCGGCACTACCTGTGACAAACCCCATTAACGACAACAAGACAATGACAGACTACACAACGACAGACAGCGACCTGAGGAAGCTGCAAGAGTTCGAGGGATGCTCCCTCACCGCCTACCGAGACCCCGCGGGGGTATGGACAATAGGCACAGGCCACACGAGGGGCGTGAAGCCCGGCCAAGTCATCACCCAGGCGCAAGCCGACCAGCTGCTGCGGGGAGACCTGCGGGAGGTGGAGGCGCAAGTCAACTACCTCGGCGTGTGCCGGACGCAAGGCCAGTTCGCCGCCCTCGTCTCCTTCACCTACAACCTGGGCATCGGCAACCTGCGCCGCTCCACCCTCTTGAAAAAAATCCGCCACCGCGCCCCCACGGAGCAGGTGCAGGCCGAGTTCCGCCGCTGGAACAAGGCGGGCGGCAAGGTACTCGAAGGACTCGTCAAGAGAAGGGAATGGGAGGCCAGGCGATGGGCGGAGTAGAGCCGCCCTCGGCCAAGGGCACACGCCGCCAGGAGCCCCAACCCGTGACAATCCGTAACACTTTCTTCCTCCCTCTCGCCCCCTTGGTGAGGGAGCCAACGGAGGGAAACCCACCGAAATCGGTAGGGATTATACAGGGGGGCAAGTGCCCTCTAGGACAGAGAACTACAAACAACAACAACAAAACCAAGGCGCTCCTTGACATCGTGGGACTGACCGCTGAAAAGTTAATAAAACAAAACAACAAGTGACGAAATCCGCAACTTGTGGAAAAACTTCGTATATTCGCGGTATGATTAAGCCCAACGGCGAGAAGCTGTCGAAGGCGGGGAACGATGGAAACCGCCATTTCTCGATAATGACCGCTTCACGACCCTGGGCATGGAACCAAGAAACGTCATGAGTAATACACGAAGAACCACTAGACACTCGGCATGGCTCAAGTCCACGCTTTTCGGCGTTGGGAGCCTAGGCAACCTGGGAGGGGATTACGTCTCTTTCCATGGGTACATGGGAGGAAGCGACCTGGAGGACATGAGGAACGACTGGCGGAAGGTAGGTGATGACATCCGCTCCGCCATGAAGAGAGCGGGGAGGTAGCGCGGTGGAAAACAAGCCAATCAAGAACCCCGTAACGGAGGAAGAGCTCAAGGAGGCTCTCGAAAGCATACCCGAGGAGAAGCGGAACACCATCATGTCCGGCATATTCGCCATGGTGGAGTCACGCCAGTTCAGCGGGCCGTTGCCCGCTCCCGAGGACTTCGCCAAGTACGAGGAGAACCTGCCAGGCTCTGCCGAGAGGATATTGAGAATGGCGGAGAAGCAGCAGGAGCACAGGATAGAGTCCGAAAGCAAGATAATAGGCTACAAAACCAGCGTCGGGAAAAGGGGGCAATGGCTCGGGTTCATCTTGGTGATATTGTGTATCGCCGCGTCGGTCATGCTTGGCTTGTTTGGCCATGACTGGCTGGCGGGATGCATAGGTGTCACCACGGTGCTGGGCGTTGCCGCGGTGTTCGTGCTGGGCAAGGAGCCGAACACGAAGAAAAACGAGCAGGAATAGATTGATTATATCGACATGAATTTTGGCGGCGGTTCCACGACACATGGGGACGCCGCCAATTTTTATGCCAATGAAAGAGAAAAGACTTATCGCCATCGCCGTGACGCTCGCCGCGCTGGCGGGCATCCTGGCCAGCTGCGCCACCACCAAATACGTGCCCGTGGAGACCGTCAGTTACAGGGACAGCGTGCGCCTCGTGGAGCGGGTGGACTCCATCCACGTACACGACAGCGTTTATATCCACCAGTGGGCGGCGGGCGACACCCAGTGGGTGGAGAAGGTCACCGTCCACACACGCTACAGAGACCGCTGGCGGGTGGACACCGTCATCGTCCACCGCCGCGACAGCGTCCCATACCCCGTGGAGGTCACCAAGGAGGTCGTCAAGTACCGCCTCCGCTGGTGGCAGAAGCCCCTGGTGTGGCTCGGCGGCCTCTCGCTCCTGGGGATCTCCGTCTGGTGGCTCGTGAGGGCGAGGAAGTGGGAGTGAGTTTATAAAACGACAAAATTTAACACGAAAACCATTGCGATTCTTGAAAAACTCCTTATCTTCGCGGTATGATTACGCCCAACGGCCACGCGCACCCGAAAGCCGCTCCTACGAAAGCCGCTTATCCTCGATAATGGGTGCGCCCAACCTTGAGCTTTTCAAACATAAGCAAGGAAGGAGATTTGTTCGTTGACAATCAATGACGATTTACTTGACGCCGAAGACAACAAAGGAATTGCAAGTAGCCCAGTTCGGGTGAAATTCATTGTAAATAATAGAACGCTTGGAATCCCCTTCGCCGCGACGGCGAGGGGGATTCTTCTTTCCTGGCATCTTCCCCAGGCGGGGGAAATGCTATCCATGCGTAAAGAAAACGGCATTTTCTTTACACGAGACGGAGAACGTATAAAGAAACCCTCCTTTCCTTTACATATCATTCTCCCCGCCCGGGGAAAATGATGCCGTTTCCTTGATGTCACGGGAATCTAACGAAAAAGGGAGGCCTGCAAGCCTTGACATAGTTCCCGCTGAAGGGGATGACCGCTGACCAGGCGGGCGAAATGTTAAACAATAGTAATATATATACTTTTTGTCCGATTTTATTTGCGTAATCGTAGTAAATTTACTATCTTTGCATTGTGATTTAAAACGAGCGTTCTATGAAAACGGTGAAAGTAAGTAAAATCCTACGGGATTTGAAGAAAGACGGATGGGTCATCGTCCGACAAAAGGGAAGCCACAGACAATTCCATCACCCAGCGAAGAAGGGGACGGTAACGGTCAATGGCGGAGAGAACGATGACGTTTGGGGATTCTTGCTGAAGAGCATAGAGAACCAATCGGGGCTGGTGTTTTAACACCGCCCCTCATCCTCTCACTTCCATTGACGTTCTTTATTTCACAAGAGTGGCTGGGATACACTCTCGCGCCACTCCTTTTGTCGGAAATCTTGAAGAAACGATTAAGATATGGAAAAGGTAATCATGAACACCGCGCGGACCGAGAACGGCTACAGCTGCGATTGCGGCCTGTTGCCAGGCTGGGTGGTGGCCCATACGGGCGACTTTGAAGGATTCAAGCGATACGTGAGGGAAAGCGTGGACTTCTACGTTGAGGGGGCGAGGGAGGACGGAAGGCCTTATCCCGCCGTCTTTGACGGAGAATACGAAATCGTATACAAGTTTGACGTGCGGTCGCTCCTGGAATACTTCCGCGGGATATTCTCGTTTTCCGCATTGCAGACCATCACTGGCATAAACCAGAAGCAACTGGCGCATTACGCCTCTGGGCTGTCCAAGCCAAGAAAGGCGCAGGCCGAGAAGATAGCCGAAGGCCTGCACAAGCTGGCGGATGAGTTGCGGGTCATCACGGTATAGACAAATCACTGGCGCCCTTATGGCGCAAACATCATAGAACGCTTGGAAGCCCTTGCCTGTGAAGGCAAGGGCTTCTTCCGTAATATCGCCGGCGTATTTTTCCAAAAAGCGGGAGACGGCTATCTTCGCGGGAAACGACACACCATGGCACAGAGACAAGAATTCGAGACCATCGTCCGCCTGAACGCCAAGGAGGCGGAGGACAACGTGGAGCGGCTGCGCAAGAAGATAGAAGACTTGAAGGCCGCCAGGGACAAGGCCATCTCCTCCAAGGGAGATAGTAACTTCATCAAGGATCTGGGCAAGGATCTCAAGGCGGCGCAGGCCGAGCTGAAGAACTACGAGAATAACGTGCAGCGCACCATCCGCACCGTCAAGGACGTGCAGAAGGCATCGCTCGGACAGCTGGAGACCGCCGTGAGGTCGCTCCGCAAGGAGATGCGGCAGGTGAACAACCCAGAGGACTACGCCAGGCTGGACGCGCTGCTGCAGCGGTGCAAGACCCGAATGGACGAGATAAAGGCATCGGCGGAGAAGGTGAACGCCGAGCAGAAGTCCGTGAACTACGCCATCAACCGCTACGAGCAGGAGATAGAGCAGGCCAATAAGTCGCTGGCCATCACGCGGCGGGAGACCGCCCTGGTGGACAGGACAATGAGGCAGCTGGGAGGGGCGAGCATGAGGGAGCTGGAATACTCGCTGAAGATAGTGAACGAACGGCTGCGGGGCTTGTCAGCGGGCACGGCGGAGTTCAAGCAGATGACCGCCCAGGCCAGGCAGCTGAGGGCGCAGCTCAACCGTATCACCGCCGACAGCTCCATGAGCGGCGGCTTCTTCGGCAGGATGGCCGACGCGGCCAATCGATTCCAAGCCCTGGCCGTGGGCATGGTGGCATCGCTCACGGGCATGTCGCTCACCATCCGCAAGACAGTGCAGGACTTCGCCGATATGGAAGAGGCCATGGCCAACACCAGGAAGTACACGGGGCAGACGGACGAGGAGGTGCGCCGCATGAACGAGGACTTCAAGCGGATGGACACCCGCACCAGCCGCGAGGAGCTGAACGCCCTGGCGGGAGCGGCGGGAAGGCTGGGCATCACCAGCACCCAGAGCATAGAGGAGTTCGTGGACGCGGCGGACAAGATAGGCGTGGCCTTGGGCGACGACCTCGGGGAGGGAGCCGTGGACCAGATAGGAAAGCTGGCCATGGCCTTCGGCGAGGATGACCGCATGGGACTCCGCGGGGCGATGCTCGCCACAGGTTCCGCCGTCAACGAGCTGGCGCAGAACTCCGCCTCGGAGGCGGGCTACCTCGTGGACTTCACCGCAAGAGTGGCGGGCGTAGGAAAGCAGCTCAACATGACGCAGGCCGACATCCTGTCCTTCGCGGCCGTGATGGACGAGAACCTGCTGCAGGACGAGATGAGCAGCACGGCGTTCAACCAGCTGCTCACCAACATGGCCAGCGACACAAAGAAGTTCGCGCAGCTGGCGGGCATGGACGTGAAACAGTTCGCGGATCTGGTGAAGAACGACGCGAACGAGGCGGTGCTCGCGCTGCTTGACTCCATGAAGAGCCAGGGAGGATTCGAGGAGGTGGCCAATATGTTCAACCAGATGGGCATGGACGGCACGAGAGCCATCTCCGTGCTCACCACCATGAGCAACAAGGTGGACGACATCCGCAAGTACCAGAACCTGGCCAACGAGGCCTACGAGGAGGGCACGAGCGTGATCAACGAGTTCAACGTGCAGAACAACACCGTGCAGGCGGGCATAGACAAAGCCGCCAAGGGATTCCGGGAGGTGAGCGTGGAGCTGGGGGAGAAGTTGCTGCCCGTGGCCAAGCTGGGCATCAGCACGGGAAGCCTGGCCGTGAAGGCGCTCTCCGCCCTGGTGGACATCGTGACCAAGTATGGCGTTACGCTGGCCACCCTCACCGTGGCCATCACCGCCCTGGTCATCGCCAAGCAGAAGGATGTCATCGTCTCCAAGCTGCAGGTGCTGTGGAACGAGAAGGTGGTGGTCACGTGCAAGAAGCTGTGGGCGACCCTCGTCGCCAACCCCTACCTGGCTGTTGCCGCGGCAGTGGGCGTGCTCATCGCCCTGCTGGTGGACCTGGCGAGAAAGCAGGACGATGTGAGCGAGGGGCAGAAGGCTCTCAACGACATCCGCAAGCAGGCCGCCGAACGCATGGTGGAGGAACAGCAGAAGACGGAACGGCTCATAGAAGCCGCGAAAGACGAGAACATAAGCCTGAAGGAGAGGAAGGCCGTTTGCGAGCAACTGAACAAGATAATCCCAAACTTCAATGCGCAGATAGACGAGAGTACGGGGAAGTTCAACGCATCCACGGAGGCCCTGAAGAAATACAATGATGAGCTAATGCGAAAGTATGAGCTGGAAGGGGCAAAGGAAATGCTGGCCGAAATCGGGGAAGAGCGGGCACGCCTCGTCGTGAGAAGAGGTGAAGCCGTAGACGCTTGGAACTCTGCCAACGCCCTGACAGGCAGCAATAACAGCCAGTCACAGAAGCCAGTTTGGGCGAGAAGTTATAATGCGGCGGAGACAAACTTCGTGAATGCCAACCTGGAGAAGGCGAAGAATGACGTGGTGGAAATAGACAGACAGCTCGCCAAGGTGAAGCAGAAGGAAGACGCAATCAACAAGGCCTATGGGGAAAGGCTAAGACAAGAGGCCGCGGCGAAAGCCATCAAACAAAATGAAGAAGATAAAGGTGGCGGAGGGAAGTCCACCACCATCATCGACGACAAGGAGGCTAAGAAGCGCGCCGCCGAAGAGCTGAGAGCCAAGAAGCAGCAGGCAAAGGCGATCGTGGCAGAGGAGAAGGCCATGATGGCCGAGCTTGCCCAGCAGTACGCGCAGGGCGAGATAACCTACAGCGAGTACCTGGACAGGCAGGCCGAGATAGCGCAACAGAGCGTGGACAAGCGCAAGGACTTGTGGAAGGAAGGCAGCGCGGAATACAACGAGCTGCTGGCCGAGGAGCAGGAAGACCAGCAAAAGCACCAGCAGGCCGTCACCGAGATGACCCTGCGGGAGATAGAGCGCAGGCGAGTGACGCAGGCCGCCGCCATCAGGGCGCAGTTCTACGACCAGCAGAGCGAGATGTACCAGGACGAGGACGCTCTCAACGAGGCCCTATTCCAGAACGACATGGAAGCGCAACGGAACCGGCTCAACGCCTACGCCAAGGGCACGAAGGAATGGTTCGACCAGAAGGCGGAGATGGAGCAGGCGGAGCAGGAGCACGCCCTGCAGCTGCAGGAGCAATACCAAGAGCGGCTGCAGCGCATGAGGGAAAGGTATGGCCGACTGGACATCAGCAGACAGGAGGAGATAGCCATCAAGGGGCTGGATGAGCTGCACCGCCGAGGACTGATCAGCGAGGAGGAGTACCAGCGGATGCTCTTGGCCATCAGGGAGCGATACGCAGACATGGCGGCGAACGCCGAGGCGGAAGCCGCCGCCAGGACAGCCAGGGAGAAGGGACCCGGCAGCAAGGCCAATGCCTTCGAATCACAAGTGTCCACGATGGTGAACACGGCCAAGGGAGCGGCGGGCGACGCTTACGACCCGTCGGGGCAGACGGGCACCACCAACCGGTTCATAGGCACCATAGAGAATTATCGCAACACCATGGAGCAGCTGCGGCAGCTCTACGCCAACGACGCGGCCAATTACAACGCCTACCAGGCCGCCAAGCGACAGGTGACGAGCGAGTTCCTCACGGAGATGGTGCAATACGCCACCGTGGCCTTCAACGGCATCAGTCAGGTGATGGGGGCCACGTCGTCTTACTATGCCGCGCAGTCGCAGTACGAGCAGAACGTCACGACCAAGAAATACGACAAGATGATAGAGGCGGCGGGCAACAACACCGCCAAGCAGAAAAAGCTGGAGGACAAGAAGCAGAAGGAGCTGGCCAAGATAAAGACCCGTTACAACAAGAAGCAGATGAAGATAGAGATAGCGCAAGCCTTCGCCTCCACCGCCCTGGCGGCCATCAACGCCTACGCCTCCGCCGCCAAGGAGCACTGGTTGCTGGGAGCCGTGGCGGCGGCCATGGCCACGGCGGCCGGCATGATACAGATCGCCACCATCAAGAAGCAGCACGCCGCCGAGGAGCAGGGCTACTACGAGGGAGGATTCACGGGCGGAAGGAACTACCGCAGGGAGGCGGGCGTGGTGCACGAGGGCGAGTTCGTGGCCAACCACCAGGCCGTGAACAACCAGAGCATCCTGCCCGCGCTCAGGCTCATCGACATGGCGCAGCGCAACAACACCGTGGGCTCGCTCACGGCGGCGGACGTGTCACGGTCGCTGGGCATGCCAACGGGCGGCGGGACTGCCGTGGTGGCTCCCGTCGTCAACGTCTCCACTGACAACGAGGAGCTGAGGGCTAGCATCGCCGCCATGAACGAGGCCACCGCCCGGCTCAACGAGCAACTAAGGCGGGGCATCAAGGCCTCCGTCTCCATCGACGGGCAAGACGGAGTGAGGCACCAGCTTGACCTCTTCGACAGGCTCCGGGACAAGAAGTGACCTATATACATTATTATAATATACATAACATGCTATACTGCACCATCGACGGACAGGTGGCCTACCCGGACACCTCCGAGAAGATAAAGGTAACCTACGAGAACCCCTCCGTGAACGACTCGGGCGAATACACCTACGAGATGACCTTCCCCATGGCCATCCTCTCCAACTACGCCATCTTCCGCGCCGCCAACAGGCTGGAGGTCACCAAGACCCTGGAAGCCTATGAGGACGTGAAGCTTTACGCCGACAACCGCATGGTCATCAGCGGGAAGGGAACCGTGACGGCCATCACCGACGAGGCGGTAAAGATACAGGTGGTAGGCGGCAAGAGCCGCATCAAGTACGACTCCCGATTCGAGCGGCACTTCATCGACGAGATGGACCTGGGAAGCGCGCCGGAGTTCACCTGGAAGTCGGAAAAACTGAGGTTGTTCTCCTCCAACGTGTACAGGTTCGTGGAGCTGGACAGGGACAAGGCCATCATCGGGGAGCAGAACCCCTTGCGCCCCGGATCCTTCAACTACGTCTTCGCCCCCGTCTACGACGAGACCAACTCCATGAGCAAGAACCTCTACCTCCACGACCCCAAAATGAAGCGCAGGTACTTCATACGCCCCGCCGTGCAGCCCAACCTGTTCTATGTGTTCCGCAAGGTGATGGAGGCCGAGGGGTTCTCCGTGGACATCTCCGCCCTGGAGAACACTCCATTCGCCAACCTCTACGTGGCCTCTGCCCGGGGAACGCTGCGGCTGGCCAAGGCCCTGCCCCACTGGACGGTATACACCTTCATGGAGGAGTTCCGCAAGCTCTTCAACGCCACCATGGTCATCAACGATGCGGCCAAGAAGGTAACCGTCGTGACCAAGGACGAGCTGGAAACCAGCGAGACGGTCACCTACGAGATGCTGGACGAATACTCCACCGAGTACGACGAGGACGGACTGAAGAGCTTCGCCAGCTCCAACATCGAGTATGACCTTGAGGAATCGGAGAACCGGAGCGGCTACGACGTGGTGCCGCTGGAAGTGCAGCGGGAGTTCCCTCCCCGCGACGTGGCCGACATCAACGAGGTGAACACCGTGGCGGCGGGCATGACCACCAAGGAAACGCTCACCACCCTGTTCCGCTTCACCGGCGGCAGCGCGGAGGGGCTTTTCCTCTATTACGACAGCAGCGGGGAGAAAGCCACCCGCAGGCTGGCGGGATTCTTCTCCCCCCTGGTGAGGGATAAGGACAGCGACGAGACCGTCAAGCTGCTCATCACCCCCGCCGCCTACGACTGGGTGCAACGCTGGGGCGAGGACAACGCTGAGGACATGGGATGGGTGGAATACCATCAGTTCGGCCAGGGGAAAACCATGCCCCTCATCTCCGTGTCCAACGAGAAGGAATGCCCCAGCGACCAGATGACCTACGACGACGAGGACGGGGAGTACTACGTGTCGGTGGCCGACGCCATGGCCGGAACGGAAGTGGAGGAAGGAGAGGACACCGACGAGAAGATGAAGCTCTTCTTCCTCTCCAACTACGACTACAACTGGGTGGACGACTCCACGCCGCTCCGAGACAGCGTGGAGCGGGAGGGAGAGAACCTCACGGCCCGGTGCCCCCTGGCATACACCGACTGCCGGAACGTGCTGGGCATTGGCAACGCGCTCGACATCTCCGGCGTGATACTGACCGGTTTCGGCTCCCTCTCCCTACAGGCGGCGGCCGCCGCTGACACCATAGGCAACTACCAAGCCGGTACCACCCAGGTGCGAAACAAGATGCAGCTCGTCATCAAGTTCATCACCGAAGACATACCAGACCCCGCAAACATATACATCTTCCACAACCGCCGCTACCTCTGCTCAAAGATAGAGATGGAAGTGAGCAACGACGGCGTGAGCAAGGTGAAGACGGGCTACTTCTACGAGATGGGCTAGAAGACCCCGTCGTAATGCTTCAGCTCCTCGACAGGCCTCATGGCCTCGGGAGGGGTGTAGATGCTCGTGATGGCGATGGAGGAGTGGCGGGCCTGATTCCTCACCGACAGGATATCCACGTTGTTCTCTATCATGCCTGTGATGCCCGTGTCCTTCAGGCTGTAGAACTTGTACTTGGCGGGGAAGTCCAAGGCCTTCCGCACGTATCGCACCCAGTAGTCGCGGAAACGCTTCTCTGACTTCCTCTCCCTGCCAGGCGCGAACCCGTCGCTGAAGAGGTAGTAGCTGGACGGGGCGTTGAACACCCCAAGCTCCACCATCAGCCTGCCCACCTTGTCCGGCAAGGTCACGACAGCGTCCTTGCGGTTCTTGGTGAACGCCCCGTGCAGGACTACGCATTGCCTGTCCAGCTTGATGTCTCCGACACGGATGGCCGCCATCTCGTTCGGGCGGATAAACATGTAATGAATGACATAGCAGGCCAGCAGGTAGTGCCGGTTGGTCCTCTCCAGGTAATCGTGCAGGCGAATCAAGTCAAGCTCGGGGATGACCGTGCGGTTCTTCGCGTGCCCGCCCTTCCATCTCAAGTTGAACCGCTCTGTGGGATCGCGCTCCAGATAGCCCCGCTGCGACATCCACTCGCACCAGCTCTTCAGCCACGCCAAATAGTTGTTGCGCGTCTGCATGGAGTTCTTGCGCTCGATGAGCACGTAGTCCAGGAACCTGGAGACGCACGTCACCCCCACCTGCTCCATGTACCTGATGCCGTTCCCCTCGCACCACTTGCGGAATATCTTCAAGTAGCTCTTGTAACTGTCCAGGGTCTGCCTCCGGTACTCATCCACGCTCCGCAGGCGGTGGATGAACTCGCTGTACTCGTCACAGCACTCGCAGAACCGCTTGCGGCAGTCCAACTTCACCTCCTCCCTGACCGAGAACGGGCTCCAGCCACGCATCAGCCGCTCGGCCAGCTGGTGGATGAGACGCTGGGCATACGCCCTGCGGTCTCCCGCCTTCTCTATGCGGCCTACCATCACACGCTTCCTGCGCATCTTCCCCCTCACTGGGTCAAAGGCATAGAAGCTCACGCAAGGATTCTTCCCCTCCTCATAGACGGGGAAGGTCCAACCCTTAATCTCATTAAGTTCATCTAAGAGAGTCATTTTTTTACTCGCTTCATTTTACCGAAGCGAGCGACGTTAGACAAAAACCGGTAACGATTTTGTCCCGATTCCGCCACTTCTTGAAGGCGGAATCGGGACAAATAGCTGATAATCAGCGTGTTACCTCGCAATTTGTCGGGATTAGGCGAGAAATTTGACGCCTAAATCCGCCGTAAACAGCCTGTCAAA